>ENA-UESG01000394-UESG01000394.1-human-gut-metagenome-genome-assembly--contig:-NODE-394-length-45693-cov-9.934409_pt1 | contig 45693 bp, 39 predicted proteins | sample MGYA00243002_ERZ508003 | MGnify/ENA primary metagenome ERZ508003 (study PRJEB26167, sample SAMN06115514) | human gut metagenome | host: Homo sapiens | place: China:Shanxi | collected 2015-12-02... | reverse complement strand
CAAATCAAGGCTTTCAAAGATAATGTTTCTATTAAAAGCTGTCTGTCATATACATTCTCTGTCAGCAATTCACAAGGAACATCACTCATAAAAGACCGTCCATTCACCGCAGAAATGACACGTTCCATCATGCTGTTAAAAGAAAAACCTTACCGTCCACGTATGGCAGATTACCGGATCGGTGTATTTTTTACCGGACGCGAACAACTAGGCGAAGGAGCTAAAACGACCGCACCCGTTTACTATGCCAATCGATGGGATATACAACCGTCCGATACCGCCGCCTACTTACGTGGAGAGAAAGTGAAACCCACTAAACAGATTGTCTTCTACATCGATAATACTTTCCCAGAGAAATGGAAACCATATCTGCGGGAAGGAGTCACCCAATGGAATGAATTATTTGAACAGATTGGATTCAAAGATGTTGTAGCAGCCAAAGATTTCCCGACAGATGATCCGGAATTCGATCCCGACAATATCAAATATTCATGTGTCCGCTATGCTCCATCAAGCATTGAAAATGCAATGGGACCATCATGGGTAGACCCACGAAGCGGAGAAATCCTGAATGCCTCCGTATATTTATATCACAATGTCATCAAACTTATCAGCAACTGGTTGTTCGTGCAAACAGCACAAGCCGATAAAGATGTACGCACAGCCAATATTCCGGATGAAATGGTTGGAGATGCATTGCGCTATGTACTTTCACATGAAATCGGGCACTGTTTAGGGTTTATGCATAACATGGGAGCTTCCTCCACCTTTCCGGTAGATTCTTTACGTTCACCGGAATTCACGCAGAAGTATGGTACCACTCCTTCCATCATGGACTATGCCCGCTTCAACTATGTAGCACAACCTGGCGATAAAGAACGTGGCGTTAAATTGACTCCTCCCCGCTTTGGTGAATACGACAAATACCTCATTAAATGGACGTATACTCCGGTATTCAATGTTAATTCTGCAGAGGAAGAAGCAATTATAACAGGCAAATGGATCAGTGATGCCATTAAAGAAAATCCTGTGTACCGATATGGAAAACAACAGATTCGTACTCGTATCGACCCAAGTTCTTTTGAAGAAGATCTGGGGGACGATCCGGTGAAAGCTTCCTCTTACGGAGTCATGAATCTGAAATATATTTTGTCTCAGATGAACGAGTGGATTAAAGACGATGTAGAAGGTGACTTCCGAAAAGAAATTTATAACGAGATTATCGGTCAGTATATACGTTATATTAATAATGTATTATTTAATATTGGCGGTATTTATGTAAATGAACATTATGAAGGCGATCCGTTCCCTTCATACGTTCCTGTGACAAAGGAGAAGCAGAGGGAGTCGTTAAAATTTCTTTGGGAGCAGGCTCTTGATTGTTCATGGATAGATGAACCGGCTCTACAAAAAATATTGCCTCTTCATTCGAATTTGAGCAGTGTGATAGAGAACCTGATTATTGACTATGTGCTAAAACGTTTCCCTTCGGTGGCAATTTGTGGGGATAAGATGGAGCAGAATCCTTATACGCAGCTGGATTATATGGATGATCTATACTATTATATGTTTATGGTCCCGGATAAAAAAAATGTACTTTCGGCTTCTGAGAAAAATATGCAGCTAAAGTTCGTATCCTATTTAATGAATGGAATCAAAACAGTCAAGAAAGGAAGTGCTGCCGGAACATCAGGGAGAATGTTGACGGATGAACGAATACCTTTGCCTGAAGGTATTGTTGCTCCCACTTATTTGTATGATGGACCATTGAATCATTTCAATGATCCTAAAGAAGTTATGGGATTTGAAGATACTGTTTCTGTTACTATCCCTGTAGAGTCGATGGAACATCATTATTATTCTATGTTACGGAAGATTGAGCGGTTGGCTAAAAATCGAATGTCTGCCGGTAGTGATGAGAATCGCACTCATTATCGTCTGTTGGTTTATAAAATATCTCAATCTTTAAAATAGGTGTATGAATAGGAAAATTATATATTTCTCTTTGTTGTCTCTATTGTTGCTCTTTACTGTACAGGATGCTTGTGCACGTAAAAAAAAGGAGAAGTCGGCAAAAACGGAAATCAAAGGATATGAGAATCATTTAAAAGATTGTGTTGCTTCTGATTCGACGGGGTTAATGATCATGCACCGGACTAAAGATAAAGTTCTGGTAGAGTTTCCAGTCAGGTTATTGGAGAAAGAAATGCTTTTAGCCTCTTCGATTATTAATATCAGTGACAATGGAGAAGGAGTAGTCGGGCAGTTCACTTCTCCGGAAGTCATGTTCCGTTTTGTGAGAAATGGCAAAAAGTTGGAAGCAAGAATGATGACTAACCAACCTTTAATGCGTGAGGAAACGGGAAAAGAAGGAGTAGCATCTTCTTTGTTGAAGTCTGCTTCGGGAGGTGTCTATAAATCTTTTAAGATAGAAGCTTTTGCAAAAGACAGTTCTTCGGTTCTGGTTAACCTGGCTCCTTTATTTTTGGAACATTCGGATTACTCGAATCCTTTTTCGTCTTATGCACCTAATTCAATGTATGGAATGGTAACCCGGAAATTCAGATGTGACACTTCACGTTCTTTTTTAAAGGATATTCATAGTTATCCGGATAATATTTCGGTAACCTGTGTATTGGGATATGATGTGGATTATACTGCTTTCGGAACAATTACTATGCAACGAAATGTACCGGTGACGGTTACTGCAGCACGAATGTTGGTATTACTTCCGGAAACGCCGATGGATATCCGATATGCTAATCAAAAAGTGAATACGGCATTTCTAGTCCGTAAGCAGTATGTAGATGAGATGTCTCCTTTGAAAAGCACTCATTTAGTAAAACGTTGGCGTTTGGAGCCTTCGGACAAAGCTGCGTTTAAAAGGGGAGAAAAGGTAGAACCTAAAAAGCCGATAGTATTTTATATCGATACGTTAATGCCGGATTCTTGGAAACCTTATATCAAGGAAGGAGTAGAAGAATGGAATAAAAGTTTTGAGAAGATTGGCTATTTAAATGCTGTTCAGGCTAAAGAATGGCCGAAAGGAACAGACTTTTCTTCTTCCAACATCCGTCATTCTTCTATTTGTTATGCACCGGATTGGATGTATATGGCACAGACTTCTATGCACACAGACCCTCGTACCGGCGAAATACTGAATGCTTCAGTTTACATCCATCATAATTTTCTTTCTTTGTTATATAGCGGTCGTTGTACGCAGACTATGGCTTCTGATCCGACGGCCAGAACATTGACACTTTCGGAAAAGCAGATGGGAGAATTGTTAAAAGTCGGTATTGCACAGCAAGTAGGTCGTTGTTTGGGACTTACAGATAATATGGGGGCTTCTTATCATTACCCGGTAGACTCGCTCCGAAGTGCTGAATTTACGCGTCAGCACGGATTGACTGCTTCTGTTATGGATAACATAATGTGTAATTATATTGCCCAGCCGGAGGATGTTGAAAAGGGTGCTGTGTTAGTGCAACCGGGAATTGGTCCGTATGACTATTTCCCAATTCGTTATTTGTATGCTCCTGTTGTTGCTGATAAGCCGGAGAAGGAACTCGTTACTTTAAATAAATGGGTAGAAGATGCTTATACTGCTCATGAGTATCATTATGGGCCAAGACAGGAGTTTTATGCCCTATATGATCCGACTGCATTATATTGGGATCTCGGTGATGATCCGTTTAAAGCAGCAGATTATCAGATTCAAAATTTGAAAATTTCAATTGCAAACTTTATGAAGTGGTATGCAAAAGAGGATTATGATATAAGTCGGCGTGCAGAACTATATGCAAGTTTGATAAAGCTATTTACCAATAGAGCAATGGAATTATCATTCTGGATAGGTGGACTTTATCTGGATGAAGGAAAGGAAGGAATAAGCTTTCCGGTATCTAAGGAAATGCAACAGAAAGCATTGAATTATCTGGTGAAAATGTCGATGGATTTGGACTGGCTGACAAATGCTGAAGTTAAATCCAGTTTGGAATTACAGGATTTGATCGTAGATAAGACACGCAAATACATTTTTCAGTTATTATTCGACAGAATCCGTTATGTGGCATTATGCTCGGAGAAATCCGACGGAGAATACTCTGTAAAAAACTATATGGATGATATTCATTCTATTGTTTGGAAAGGAGTGTTGCAAAACAGAGTACTGACGAATACGGAGATGCTGTATCAAAATGCCTTTATTGATTATTTAGTAAAGAATATATCGAAAAATATGGGTGGAGGTACGGCTAAGAATGCCGGACGTCAGCAAGCTTTACGGGGAGATAGTTTTAAAATGGATATTTTTAATGAGGCTAATTCTTTCGTAATGGGTTGGCAGGCGCAGGATATAGTACCAGTGAACTCACATCAAGACGCCTCAGTTTATTGGGATATGCTATTAAAAATAAGAAATCTTTTGAGTAGCCGTATTTCATCTGCTTCTCCGGACATGAAGGAATATTATGGTTTTTTGATTTACAAAATAAATCAGATCTTAGATGATAACTGATATAAATGAAGTTGTATGCAATAAAGTGTAGGAAATAAAAGGAATAATAATCTCGATTATTAAAAAACTTTTTTATTTACGAGAAACAATATAACTTTGTAAATTGTTGAAATAACAAAACAACAATTTATTCATTTAATATACATTTTAATTATGCTACTATTATTGCAAGCAACACAAGCTGCGGACTCTGTGCAAGTGGCTGCAGATGAATTAATAAAAGAGGCGATTGCCAATGCTGACGGCTTAGATAAACTTTCGCTGATTACTCAACAACTGATAGACTTCGGTATTCGTGCCGGAGAACGTATATTGATTGCGATCCTTGTCTTTGTCGTCGGACGTTTCCTCATCTCGCTGCTCAACAAGTTTATCAGACGCCTGATGGATAAACGAAAAGTGGATGTAAGTATCAAAACTTTCGTTAAAAGTCTGGTCAATATTCTGTTGACGATTCTGTTAATCATTTCTGTCGTTGGCGCTCTAGGGGTTGAAACCACTTCGTTCGCAGCTTTATTGGCTTCTGCCGGTGTTGCTGTCGGTATGGCTTTATCCGGCAATCTGCAGAACTTTGCCGGGGGATTGGTTATTCTTTTGTTCAGACCTTATAAAGTTGGCGATTGGATAGAAACACAGCAAGGTTCAGCTGGCACGGTAAAAGAAATTCAGATATTCCATACCATCCTTACTACCGCGGACAACAAACTGATTTATATTCCCAATGGTTCATTGAGCAGTGGAATAGTGACCAACTACAGTCATCAGGAAACCCGCCGTGTAGAATGGATTATTGGTATAGATTATGGAGAAGATTATGAGAAAGTACAGAAAATCGTTTATGAGATTCTTGCTGCTGATAAACGCATCCTGAATGAGCCGGTTCCCTTTGTGGCTCTTCATGCGTTGGACGCCAGCAGTGTGAATGTAGTGGCACGTGTATGGGTAAATAGCGGAGATTACTGGGGTGTTTATTTCGATATAAATAAAGCGATTTACGAAACCTTCAATGAAAAAGGTATCAACTTCCCTTTCCCACAACTTACAGTACATCAGGGAAATTAATTATTCTACGCTGATTATTACAAAAAACGAGGGAGTCTCACATTAAGTGAAACTCCCTTATTTTTTGGAAAACTTGTCTGGTGTGATTGAATAAATTTCTTTCTTTTATTTTATGCCGAAATCTTCAGCTAGTTCATATCTATCTTCTTTGATTCCCAGTACATGATTAATTTTTCTCCTTTTCTCGAGATCTTTAAAGTAGTTTTCCACAACCTGATAGAGATCGAAGTTAGTGGTTGATCCTGCGGCTAAATCGAGTGATTCCACCATCTTTTCTACGGCTTGATGGATTTTCTCTGCGTCTATCAGATGCAGTTCGTTGCTGTGTATTAAATGTTTTTCCATGACTGCAATGTTTTTAATGTTATTACAGATATAACATTCCGCAGTCATGGAAAGTTCAATGATTGAATGTTAGATTTTGGCAAGTGCCTGATCCAAATCCGCAATCAGGTCATCAATATGTTCTGTTCCGATGGATAGGCGTACGGTGCCCGGATAAATTTCCTGTTCGGCTAGCTCCTGTGCATTGAGTTGTGAATGGGTAGTGCTCGCCGGGTGGATCACCAATGATTTCACGTCAGCCACATTGGCAAGCAGGGAGAAAATCTCCAGGCTGTCGATGAAACGGTGTGCCTCGTCTTGTCCGCCTTTTACCTCGAAAGTGAAGATAGAACCGGCGCCATTCGGGAAATAACGTTGATATAGTGCATGGTCAGGATGGTTGGATAATGACGGGTGATTCACTTTCTTCACTTTCGGGTGATTGTTTAAGAAATTCACTACCTTCAATGCATTTTCTACATGACGCTCTACACGTAAGGAAAGAGTTTCCAGACCTTGTAACAGGATAAAAGCGTTGAATGGACTGATGGTAGCTCCTGTGTCGCGCAGCAAAATGGCACGGATGCGGATTGCATAGGCAGCCGGACCGGCTGCATCGACGAAGCGTACGCCATGATAGCATGGATCGGGTTCGGTCAGTTGTGGGAATTTGCCGGAGGCTACCCAGTCGAATTTACCTGAATCTACAATGACCCCTCCCAATGAGGAACCGTGTCCGCCAATGAACTTTGTTGCGGAATGTACTACGATATCTGCTCCGTGTTCGATGGGGCGGATTAAATACGGAGTTCCGAATGTGTTGTCAATAATCAAAGGTATTTTGTGGCGGTGGGCTATTTCTGCTACTGCTTCTATATCAATGATATTTGAGTTCGGATTTCCGAGGGTTTCGATAAATACAGCTTTCGTATTTTCCTGAATAGCTTTTTCAAAGTTCGACAAATCGCTTGGATCAACGAATGTTGTTGTGATGCCATAGCTGGGCAAGGTATGAGCCAGTAGGTTGTAGCTTCCTCCGTAAATAGTTTTGGATGCTACAATATGATCGCCTGCACGAGTGATATTCTCAAAAGCATAAGTGATGGCAGCGGCACCCGAAGCGACTGCCAGCCCTGCTACTCCTCCTTCAAGGGCGGCAACGCGTTGTTCAAAGACTCCTTGAGTGGAGTTGGTCAGACGGCCGTAGATGTTTCCTGGGTCCTGCAGACCAAAACGTGCGGCTGCATGGGCGGAGTTGTGAAATACATAAGAGGTGGTCTGGTAAATAGGTACTGCGCGGGCATCTGTTGCCGGGTCTGCTTGTTCTTGTCCTACATGAACCTGTAAAGTCTCGAAGTGTAATTTCTTTGTTGCCATAATCGTATATTTTTAAAGTTTATATTCTTTCTTTATTTTCTTGCAAAGTTATGAGATGAAGATATATCGAACAAGATATGGCTGAAATGTAGAAAATAATGCTATTTTTGTGCCGTTATATGGAATAATACAACTGCATTATTCTTGGAAATTACCTTTTAGAAGAATATTTTTCTTATGGATACTTTTGATAAACTGGATAAAGTAGATTTGCAAATACTCCGTACTTTGCAAGAGAATGCCCGATTGACAACGAAAGAGTTGGCTGCGCGAGTGAGTCTTTCTTCAACTCCTGTTTTTGAACGTCTTAAACGGTTGGAGAATGGAGGTTATATAAAGAAGTATATTGCCGTATTGGATGCGGAAAAACTGAATCAGGGATTTGTCGTGTTCTGCAGTGTGAAGCTTAGACGCCTGAACAGGGATATAGCGGCAGAGTTTACACGGATCATACAGGATATTCCTGAAGTAACCGAATGTTATAACATATCGGGAAGTTATGATTATCTGTTGAAGATTCATGCTCCCAACATGAAATACTATCAGGAGTTTATTCTGAATGTATTGGGAACGATTGACAGCTTGGGATCACTGGAAAGTACATTTGTGATGGCGGAAGTGAAGCATCAATATGGGATACATATTTAGTCCTTTGTGTGATAGTCTGAAATTTATCTTGTATATTTGCTATGTAATATAAATCCTGTTCTCCTAACACAATGAAATGGCAACTTTGTAAATAGCTTCGCCCATATGGATTGTAACAATAGAGAGTTCTGCTGCTACAACTGTTTGTGATTTAACGTAAGTCACAAGTTATTTTTTTTATTCTATTCAATAAACTATATAAAAGAAGCCATTACAATGAATTCGAACATATATCCTCGTTCTAATGATTTTCAGACTATTTATCTGAATATGGTGATTAAGAATCCTGCTATTATCGTAGGTGATTATACAATATACAATGACTTTGTAAATGATCCAGTTCTTTTTGAGAAAAACAATGTCTTATATCATTATCCGATTAATAAAGACCGCTTGATAATAGGAAAATTCTGCTCCATAGCCTGTGGAGCTAAGTTTCTTTTCAATAGTGCAAACCACACATTGAATTCTTTATCCAATTATACGTTTCCTATCTTTTTTGAGGAATGGAATTTAGATAAGGGGGATGTTACTTCTGCCTGGGATAATAAAGGGGATATAGTAATAGGTAATGATGTATGGATTGGATATGAAGCTGTTATCATGGCAGGAGTACACATCGGGAATGGAGCAGTCATTGCGTCGTGGGCAGTGGTTACTAAAGATGTTCCTCCTTATACAATAGTAGGCGGAACGCCAGCCAGGGAGATTAGGAAACGTTTTGATGAGCAAACGATTGCCCGATTGCAAGAATTGCAATGGTGGGATTGGAGTGTCGAAAAGATCTCCGAATGTATACCTTATATTACAGGTGGAAAGATAGAAGAACTAATGAAAAGATAAACAATGCATATATGAAATTTATAATAGAACCCGGAACTTCTGCTGATATAAATGAATTGGAAAAGCTGTATGATGAACTGAATGATTTTCTGGCAGCTACGATTAATTATTCCGGATGGATAAAAGGTATCTATCCAATTTATTTTATCCAACGGTTTTAAATCGGAGCCTGTTTTTCTTATAACTTTGCAGCTGATTTTAGAAAAAGAAGTTTGGAATGATAAATAAGTATGAAGCACGGCTAGGTACAGAGCGTATGTTGCCGCTCGTTTTCAAAATGGCGCTTCCCGCAGTAGTTGCCCAATTCGTCAATTTGCTGTATAGCATGGTCGACCGTATCTATATCGGACATATTCCGGGTATTGGTACTGATGCGTTGGCTGGGGTAGGAGTGACGACTTCTCTTGTTATACTGATTTCTTCTTTCTCGGCGATTGTAGGAGGAGGGGGCGCGCCATTGGCAGCCATGGCACTGGGACAGGGCGATCGTCTGCGTGCCGGAAAAATTTTGGGGAATGGTTTTGTCTTATTAATACTATTCACCCTGTTCACTTCGTTCATCGCATATACCTTTATGGAACCGATTTTGCTTTTTACGGGTGCTTCGGAAAATACGTTGGAATATGCGGTTGATTATCTTTCCATCTATTTATTAGGAACTGTTTTCGTTGAAATATCTACAGGACTGAATAGCTTTATTAATGCACAGGGACGGCCAGCCATTGCCATGTACTCCGTCTTGATCGGTGCCTTATTGAATATTATTCTTGATCCTATTTTCATTTTCTGGTTTGATATGGGAGTGAAAGGAGCTGCTTTGGCTACCGTATTGTCTCAAGCATGTAGTGCGGCGTGGGTATTGAGTTTTCTCTTTTCCCGTCGTGCTTCCTTACCTTTGGAAAAGCGTAATATGCGGTTGAGGCGGAAGATTGTATTCGCCATGTTAGCTTTGGGAATATCTCCATTTATAATGGCAAGTACGGAGAGTCTGGTTGGTTTTGTATTGAATAGTAGTCTGAAAAATTTTGGAGATATTTATGTCAGCGCATTAACTATCTTGCAAAGTGCGATGCAGTTTGCAAGTGTTCCGTTAACCGGTTTTGCGCTGGGATTTGTTCCGATTATCAGTTATAATTATGGTCATGGTGATAAACAACGTGTGAAAGACTGTTTCTGTATTGTGATGATAACCATGTTTTCATTTAATCTGTTATTGATGCTACTTATGATCTTGTTTCCTACAATTGTTGCATCTGCTTTTACCAGTGATGAAAAATTGATAGAAACAGTCCGCTGGACAATGCCTGTTTTCTTGGGCGGTATGACTATCTTCGGATTACAGCGAGCCTGCCAAAATATGTTTGTAGCATTAGGTCAGGCTAAGATTTCTATTTTTATTGCTTTGTTACGTAAAGTGATTCTACTGATTCCATTGGCATTGATATTGCCGCATTATATGGGAGTAACCGGTGTATATGCAGCCGAAGCAATATCCGATGCGACAGCGGCAATTTGCTGTACTTTGTTGTTCTTTTGGCAGTTCCCCAAGATTCTGGGGAAAATACAGGGGAATATTTTGCGTACAGATTAGAAACAGCCAATGTACAAAGCATTGGCTATTGAATCTTTTGCAATAGGTGATGACATCGGATTTGTAGCCATCAACAGACGGATGCAAGAGGTTGGAGTGGAAAAATATTATGAGGAAGTAAAAGACCTGCCTCGTTATTAGTTTATTACTAGTTTTCTCTGTTTCATTCCAGTTCCTGTGCATAAATGTTGATGGCGCGTAATGCCTTTGAGATTTCAGTCGGGGTGATGCCCTGACATTCTATTCTTAATACTTTTTCCCAGTCCTCCATATCTATATTCCATTTGTAGATTTGGGGACATAGGGTGAACAGCGCTGCGATATGTTTTATATCCCGTGCATTTCTAACCGAGGTTCGAAAAATGAGTATTTGCTCTTCCATAGTTACTATCAATTACTTTTGTTTTCAGTGCAAAGGTAGGTTTAAACAAGGTTCTGTATAGGATTATTCGACGAATGCCCTGATTACTCATGATGAAATAAGTAATACGGGAGATTAACTTCATATACTTATCCTTTGAAAAGTCAGTCATCTGTACCTGTCAATATATAAAAAAGTGTATCTGTTCTCGTCTTTCTTTTTTTATTTACTTTGCAGTGTTGTTTTAATCTCCTAATATACTTAAAGGTTATGAAGTTGAATTTTGCTAAAAGAATGTCTTATATAAAGGCTTCGGAAATAAGAGAGATATTAAAAGTCACCGAACAGGAAGATGTGATTTCGTTTGCAGGTGGTCTGCCTGCTCCGGAACTTTTCCCGATAGATGAAATCAATGAGATCAATCAGATCGTATTGAAAGAAGCAGGTACGAAAGCACTCCAATATACCACAACAGAAGGTTATGCCCCTTTGCGCGAATGGATTGCCAACCGAATGAACGAACGTTTGGGCACGGCTTTCGATAAAGATAATATTCTGATTACCCACGGCTCACAACAGGGGTTGGACTTATCCGGAAAAGTTTTTCTGGACGAGGGGGATGTCGTACTTTGCGAAAGCCCGACATATTTGGCTGCAATCAGCGCGTTCAAAGCGTATGGATGTAGCTTTATTGAAATTCCCACGGATGAGGACGGTATGATGATGGATGTTTTGGAAGAAATTTTGAGTAATACTCCTCATCTAAAGCTGATATATGCAATACCTACTTTTCAGAATCCTACAGGAAAGACGTGGAGCCTGGAAAGACGCAGGAAATTGGCTGAATTATCAGCAAAATACGGTGTTGCGGTTATTGAAGACAATCCGTATGGTGAGTTAAGGTTTGGAGGAGAATCTTTGCCATCTATAAAGTCTTTTGATGAGGCTGGAAATATCCTGTGTACAGGTAGTTTCTCGAAAATATTCTGTCCCGGCTTCCGGATCGGCTGGATTGCGGGGGATAAAGATATTATCCGCAAATATGTATTGGTTAAACAAGGCACGGATTTGCAATGCAACACTATTGCCCAAATGACCATTGCCGAATACCTGAAGCGCTATGACATTGATAAACATATTGCCAAAATAGTGGAAGTATACAGAAAACGCAGGAATGTAGCGATTGAAAGTATAGAACGTTATTTCCCTGATACTATAAAGTTTACTCGTCCCGAAGGCGGATTATTTACATGGATAGAGCTTCCCGAAGGGATTTCGGCACGTGATGTTTTAGTCAGAAGCCTGGAGAAAAAGATTGCTTTTGTTCCGGGAGGCTCCTTTTATCCGAACGGAAACAAGGAAAATACGCTTCGTATCAACTACTCTAATATGCCCGAAGACAAAATAGAGAAAGGACTTAAAACCCTCGGCGAAGTGGTAAAAGAGTATATCAGTCAATCAGAATGATTCTTTGATAATGTTTCCCAAAACCTGCAGGCGTTCTTCAATGAAAGCACTCCATTGCTGACCGAAACTCAAGCGCATACAGTTTCTGTACTGGTCGTGCAGAGTAAACATGCGTCCGGGAGCAATGCTGATCTTATGTTGCATCGCTTTGTAATATAGTTCCGTGGTATCAATCTTTTTATTCAGTTCCACCCAAAGCATAAAACCTCCTTGTGGAGTGATGATTTTAGTGTCTTCGGGGAAATAATCGGTAATAGCTTGTGCCAAATGAAGACTGTTGGAATGTAGTTCATGGCGCAACTTGCGTAAATGATTCTCATACCTGCCGTTCTCCATGAAGTTGGCAATGGCTTCCTGATTGAGGGTAGGAGTGGATATTAAATGAATATGTTTCTGACGAATAATAGCATCCTTAAACTTACCGGGGGCAATCCAGCCTACCCGGTAACCGGGAGCTAACGTCTTTGATACAGAACCGCACCATAACACAAGTCCCTTTTCATCGAAAGCTTTACATGGTTTAGGGCGTGAATGTTCGAAGAATACATCACCGTATAAATCATCTTCAATCAGAGGAATATTGTGTTCCGCCAACATCTGTACTATCTCTTTCTTATGTTCATCGGGCATGCAACTCCCAAGCGGATTACTGAAATTACTGATAAGCAGGCATAGATTGATTTGCGGCAATACTTTTCTTAAAGCATCGGGCTCGATGCCTGTTACAGGATTGGTGGGCAGCTCCAACACTCGGATTCCCATGCTGTTGGCCAACTGCAATATCCCGAAATAAACAGGACTTTCAACAGCTATCGTGTCTCCTCTTTGAGCAATAACAGATAATGCCAAAGAGATGGAATTGGTCACTCCTGTGGTAGTAACAATATCATCTTCGGTCAGATTTCCATTCCAGCTATACGCAAAACGGGCAATATAGTTTCTCAAACGAATGTTTCCTTGAGGGTCTTCATACCTGGTGCCGTTTCCCGGAAGTGAATACATGGCCTTGGTCAATTCTTTATTGAGTTTAGCAATAGGCAATAAAATATCTTCCGGTATTCCCAGCGAAAAACGGGTGATAGACGAATCTTCGATGGAATGATATACTTCCATGATTAAGTCTGCTTCTTCCTTTCCCGGAGATTGGGCGGAAGGCTGTGTTGTTGTCGGCGCAGACAAATTTAGTGGCTTATAATTGACAATGTACCCTGATTTGGGGCGGGAAATGATGAATCCTTCCTTTTCCAATTCATAATATACCTGAATGGCTGTATTTAAACTTACGCCATACTCATTGCTGATAGTACGTAAAGAAGGTAATTTCTCGCCTGCTTTCCATATACCTGTTTTTATTTGCCAGGCGATAGTGTCGGCTATCTTTTGATATAGGATTTCTTTTTTCATGTTTATTCTGTATCCGGCAAAGATACAAAAATGATGTCTGTATCTGTTGCGTTTGATTGCAAATGATTCATTCAGTCATTTTTTATAATTACTTGCTATTCAGTTCTTAATTAAATGGGAATTTAGCGGTTAAATGAGAATATATCGGTTAAATGAGAATTTATCGGTTAGGCTGAAAGCCTTACAATTATATATTTATTGGGGTGCCCTGAAAGGGCTTAATTATATAGCGTAGGGCAACGCCCTACGAAAAAAACACACCAGCCACAAGCCCTGAAAGGGCGGAACTGTATACAATTATGCCCTTTCAGGGCGCAAATTCAGATTGTCGTTTTTACGTAGGGCGTTGCCCTACGCTATATAATTAAGCCCTTTCAGGGCACTCCGCAAAATTATCATTTAGTTCATTTCAGTACAGTTTTGAATCAAATAACAATAATTGGAGCTTGGGAAGAATCTACATGATGAAGTAGATGAAATCAACATTTATAATAGTGGCATTTCTATTCTCGTCACCTGTTCTTCTTTGGGTACGTTGGGATTGCTGTAATAATATTCAATGGATGTTCCCGAAAGTTTGTAACCGTTGGCTTTTATCCATTCCATCATTTCGTTGTACAGGACAGCCAATTCACTGTAAGTTCCTCTATGCAGACAAGAAACTATTTTTCTTTCCGGTATCGTTATGGATCGTATATCCCCTTCACCCTGTAACTTTTTGGATGACTTTAGACCAATAATCATTTTGATATTGTGTTCCGTCAGACTTTCAAAGTCAGGATATTCAACGTAGGGGATGTCGGTAGTGACTTCACCCTGTTCCTTAAATAAAGAGTCTATTTTTACAAAATTCTTCCCGATAGCTTCCGACATTCCGTTCATATCTGTTTGTACTTCAACAGCCAAAGCGGGCTGTTCCGGTTGCTTCAATAGCATGATTTCTGAAATTTTTCCCATAATACATTGTTTTTAGAGGGTTGATAATTAATTATTTCTTGATGACCGGAATATAGATGTCGGTAATTAGTTCTGTTCTAAGGGTGGAGGCAGGGCGGTTCATATACATTTCAAAGCTAAAGGTGCTTTGAGGACGATATTTACTTTTCGGGAACCACTCTTCATAAATAGTCCGGTAGAATTTATGCAATAAAGAGTAGTCACCGATATGCCTGAATATAGCATAACGACCACCAGGAACTTCCATTACTCCCGGCTGGGAATCATTTTCTTTGTTATCGATTATGACCCCGAGATAGAAGCGACATTTATCCATTGGGGTGATGGACGGATCGTCCATACTAAGGCTGACAAACTTATCATTCGACTTTTCTTCATTGTGCTGCCTCGCATAGTTGGTGAGCCTATCCCATATTAACTTGTATCGGAGTTCATCCTTATACTTTTCACCCACCTCGATACAAAATACTTTCATCGGCAGAATCGACCGGATTTCAGGAGTGATAACCGCATGCTGTTCGTCATACATCGGCTTATACTTCTCCCTATATTGAGAGGTTGACACGCCAAAATGTTTTTTGAAGGCTTTTGCCAGACTGAATTTAGTCTGATAGTTTGTCTGCTCCGAAATCTGATTTAATGTAAAGTCGGTGGATACTAACAGATGTGCTATATGTTCGAGGCGCAAACGTTGTATGTAGCTTCCGATATTTTCTCCGGCAACGGTTTGAAACACTCTTCTGAAGTGATATTTGGAAAGTCCGCTTATCGTACTAAGTATATCTGCATCTAAACTATCGAATAAATGATTATTGATGTAAACGACTATATCCTGAATCTTTTGGTGATGGATATTACTGGTTTCCAGCTTCTGTTTCCATCGGTTCAGTTTGGGGAGCCGTTCGTTGAGTATTCGTCTAAGTTCCTCCGGTGAATAAGCGGTATCTGCATATTCATTGTACTTATCGGTGTATTTTATCCAGATATTAATCATTTCCGACATCGGAATGTCGACGATATATTTTCCATCTTTCAGGCAGTAGTAGCAATATTCGTCACTTCGGGAACCGTCGGAGTTAGTACCCAGATATTTCTCTATATCAAAGCGGAGAGGCATCCCGCAACTTTGACAATACCTTTTATTTATATCTGATTCAATCATCGGTTGGGTTTTCGTTTGATGGATAGCAGTCGCTCCATATCATTAAATAAGCAAGTGTCTTTCAATTCGAACATAAGCCACTTCCCATCGTGGAAAGTAGTCGTCTCATCGTATATCTTTTGAGTCTCATTGGAGAATACTTCTCGCAGAGATTCAAATTTGGCACGCTCATCTTTACCTAAAATGACCAAGAAGCCAATCGTTTGTTCTTTGGCGTATAGGGCACACAGCGTTTTTCCGCCTTTGCGATATTTATATTCGTATATCCATTTTTTTCCTCCATGGTTCCATAGTTGTTCCATATTGTACTTTTGCTCGATAAGCTGGCAAAGTGAAGTCCATATATCATAAAGTTCCTTACCTATCAAGGCTTCCAGTGTTTCGGGAGTGGGAATCTGCAAAGTTTCTTTCATGGTATTCTGTATTTACTTTTGATTATCCATATCACAAAGGTAGGCTGATTTTCTAATAGATCGTTGTCCAATATAGGCATTTTGTGTGTAGCTGGTGAACAATCTGCCCGGAAATTAATTTATTTTGTAAAAGCGAAATATTGGCAGTATAACCTTTATCTTTGCATTAATTTAAAAACAAAGCCCCAATTAAAGAAAATGAAAACAATATTATTAGCAGTAGGTACGCTCTGCCTCATGGCAGGTTGCTCGTCAAAAGTGGCAAGCTCAAAAGGAATCGTTAGTGATGCAACCATGAATACGGTAACGATTGTTACTGATAAGAATGATACCCTTTCGTTCAGTACGATGGATGCAAATAAAGATGAAGTCAACGGTTTGCTTCTGAATGATACGCTGGAAGTGTTCTATACCGGAAAATATACACCGGGAATGCCGGCTTCTAAATTAGTTCAGTATCCGCAATCTCCGATTGTGGGAGGTGATCGGGATGAACATGGCTGTATCGGTTCTGCCGGATATGTATGGTGTGAAGTGCAAAAAGACTGTATCCGCTTGTTTGATAAAGGAATCCGCACGGAATCGGTGGACGATAGCAATGCTTCTGCCTTTATTGTGTTTAGTCCTGACTCTACGCAACTGGAACTTTTCTTTTCCAATAATCAGCCCAATGAAATATTGGACAGACGTGGCCTGCCTTCAGGAAGTTATGCATGGAACGTGGAAGATGACGATACGAAAAATGTACGGCTAATAGATGGCTTGTGGACAATCAGCCAAAGAAATAAGTTAATTTATAGCCAAAAGGCCGGAAACTGATTTTAAAAGCTCCGGCTTTCTGACGCTCTGTTTGTAGAGTAATGTTCTAGGTAATTAAATTAATAAGTGGATATCAAAGATGCTGAATATATAAACTTCCATCATAATCTTTGTATTTAGCATCTTTGTATATATCAACCAGTTTGTTACTGTAATCAAGAATGATATCTTTGGAAGTTTGTGATACATTTGTAGCCAGAATACCGCTTCCCAGAATGCCGGGATTACACAATATACTATCTTTTTTTATTGAATTCATGGTAAGCTCTACACCTATGTAATCCTTGATACCTGCCTTTTCTAGACTGGATACAATATAGTTGTCCAAAGATTCTTTATCATCTTCGGTCATGAATCCATACCATAATAAACACTTCATTCCTAATTGAGTAGCCTGTATCAGGATATCGAGATAGGTTACTCCTGAATCTCCTTTCTTGTCTATTTCGTAAGGATCGATATGGATGAAAGAGGATGCGGGAAGTGAAGGCAACAGTTCTATTGTGCCTTTCAGGGAGTCGGTATGATGTATTTCTACGGATGTACTTAATTCGATTTGTTTGGCATAAATGTCTACATTCTCCAGCGCACTCTTTTCTAAATCGAAGAATACGAACCTTTTTGCTTGCTTTCCTAATACATTCATTGCCAGGGCAGGAGAACCCAGATAATTTCCTTTTGCCATTTCTGTACTTTCCAGTTGGTAATAAATGGAATCTTTTAGAGATTTGTCATCATCTGCTTTCTCCAGGAAATGATAGATACCATATTGCTGCTCCGGAGTTTGCGTCATGGAGTAGATGGCACATGCGGAATTGGTTTCTACATATACTTGTGGGGCTTCATTTCTAAGAACTTCACAGAGTATCAGATGTTTCAGTACATTGGGTTATTTTGCGAAATGAGTGTAAGTTGCCATGTGGATACATCTTAAAAAATTATAGAATATAAAGAACAGCAGCCGCTATCCTTTTTAAGTATTCATTAATTCATGGATTTCATGAATATGCAGGTGTAAATGACTTAGATAACCTTCTATCATGTCTTGTAGCGTAACCTTTGTTCCTTCAAAATCACACCAGTAGCTATCCAATTTTGTCTGGTCTACAGATTTTATAACCTGAATGATATGCAGGTTAAAAAACTTCCATAGTTGAATCAGGTTATTCCAATCTTCATTTTGGTAATCTTGTAATGCTATCCACAGATCATTATCCTGACGGTAATCGGGAAAGAAAAGCAAATCTTTACTGTATTGCAATCTGACCATGCGTTGGTGATTGTTTGATGCCGAATCAATCAAATGTCCGAGAATCTGTTTGATGGTACGATTTTGTTTATTACGTTTCAACGTGATCGTATCATTTTGTAGCCCGGTTAGTATTTTCTCTTCGATTTCTATCACATGATAGATTTCTTCTGTTATTTTGGAAAAATCAACGTTTGACATACCATTCTTTTCCTTTAGGTGTTTATAGCAAAATTGCTAATGGTACAAATATAGATAAATGTGTCGATATTTATAAATTAAACGGAACTTTTCAGTTCTAATTTTATCCCTCTTTCTTAAACCACCTGTAAAACCATTTACCGACTTTCTCGTAATGTCGGGTTTCGGTATCAGTATATAGCTTGGAGAAGAAAGACGTATCCAACGGCTCTCCCGACTGGTTAGGATACAGCACGATGAAGCTATTGTTGGAGAAATATTTCCCAAGCTGTCTCGGTAACTTCTCAAAAGAACTGTCATACGAAAGAGTTCCCGGTCGTGCACTGATAATAACCAATAAATGATCGTAACTAACCTGTCCTGTCAATACCAGCAGGTCATTCCAGTCTTCTAAGAGAGAGAAATCGGTAAGCGTCTGTTTATGCCTTTTCTTTATCCACGCTTGTAGGCGGATGGTAGTCTTTTCATTGGCAAAGAAGTGTACGCGACATCCAAGAGTGCTCCCCATGCGACAAAAGTGCTCCATCCAATGAGGAAAACCGGATTCATATTCGGCTTTAGGAGGGACGGCAACGACAATCCGTTTGATTGTATGGACCGGTATCAGAAATTTAGAGATAATTATTTCACAGTTTAATCCGTTCAATAAGTGTTCGGCAAGTATTCCAAAGTATGAATCTGTGATGTTTTTCTTACGGTGCAGGCCGGTGATAATACTCGTAATCTCATTCTCCTTGACTGAATGGATAATACCGGAAGCTATATTCAAATCATACCGGGTGACCTTTTTGAGTGGTACATTTGCTTCCGTTGCTATCATTTCGGCTTTTTCCAGATAATGTTTGCTTCGAATTCGTAGATTATCAGAGTTATTATCGTCGTTGATGACATTTAATGCCAGGAAATTATCTTTCAATTTGGGGTCACGTATGACTAGAGAAAGATTCACCATGTCCTCGATAGTGTCCGGGTTGGCTATGGATATTAAAATCTTCTCTGTTTCTTTCGACGATTCATTTTCGGGTTGTGAATCATCCATCGCCATTTTTCTGGCTGCCCGTTCGGTAATCAGTGAACTCACTACGCAAGTGACCAGGATAAGCAAGACTGTTCCGTTTAGTACATCATCATTCAATAACCGTTCGCCGGTGGGCAGAATAATGTTGTATCCAACTAACACAGCCGCCAATGTGGCTGCCGCCTGTGCATTACTCAAACCATACATCAGATTTCGTTCAAGAACAGACATCTTATATATCTTTTGAGTGAGCCAGCAAGCAATCCATTTGCCTGTCAGCGCCATGGTTATCATCACGGCGGCAACTTTTAAGGCATCCCCCTCTCCGAAAATAACACGTAAGTTGATTAACATTCCCACTCCGATAAGGAAATAAGGAATAAAAAGTGCATTACCAACGAACTCTAAATGATCCATCAATGGAGAGACGTGGGGGATGAGCCGGTTAAGTACCAATCCTGCGAGGAAAGCTCCCAAGATACCTTCCATACCAACAAGCTCCATCAACCCTGCTCCTAAAAAGACCATCGCAAGCACGAAAATAAATTGCATCACGTTGTCATTGTACCGGTGAAAGAACCAACGACCGATGCGCGGAAAGAAATAAATAATTAGTGCCCCTAGAAAGATTACTTTTACCACCAGCCAAATCCAAAACAATCCTCCGGTTTCTCCTTTGAACAATCCGCCTATAACAGCCAGTACCAGCAGCGTGAGTGTATCCGTTACGGCCGTTCCTCCTACGGCAATACTTACGCTACGATGGCGTGATATGCCGAAGCGGGTGACGATGGGGTAGGCCACGAGCGTATGGGAGGCATACATGCTGGCTAATAATACAGAGGTGATTACACCATATTTCAGATAAGATACATTTGCCATGAATCCAATCCCGATAGGAACGATAAAAGCCAGTAATCCCAGTACCAATGCTTTGTTTCGCGTCTCTTTGAAATCTCCCATATTCATTTCCAGACCAGCCAGGAACATGATGTAATAGAGTCCGACTTTCCCGAATAACTGAAAGCTGCTGTCTCGTGCCAGGATATTAAATCCATGTTCGCCAATAGCCAGTCCTGCCAGGATCATACCGATAATATGAGGGATGCGCAGTTTATTCAATAATATCGGAGCAAACAATATAATCAAGAGTACAAGGAGAAATATCCATGTAGGGTCGGTGATAGGGAATGTTAAATCAAGGCCAATCCAATCCATAATTTGACGAGTTCGTGATATTTGTTCCGCAAAATAACCTAAAAAAATGCTTCTAAAAAAGCATTAGTTAATAAAATTAGTCATTTATTTTTTCTCCAGATTCATGATTGCCGGAGTGAAGAATGCAAGTGTTCCTGGGACATACGTTTTTAAATATACGATGATTTTATCCGTGTGTGCGTTTTGGGGTGTATAGTGATTTTATCCGGCTCTACTTTTAGCAATAATAGTAGTGCCGGATATGTCTATTTTTCGAATCCTAAATCATGTTCTTGTATTCCTCTTGTTTTTTCTTGGGTAACTTCTTTATAACTTCTTCTACCGAGTGGCTAATCAACTCCTTTATGAGTTTATCGGGAACATCTCCTTCCAAGTAAACGGTTATCCAATGTTTCTTATCCGAAAAAGGTCCCCAAAAAATGTCTTCGTATTGTTCTATGAGCTCTTCTGATTTATCAGGATTACATTTCATATCCGCCCAGAATCTTCCGTTTTTAGGACGTAATGTAGCAAAAGTGAACATTTTATCCATAACCTTGAAAACCAAAGTATGTTCATCAAATGGCATACATTCTGTTGCTCCTTTGACTGACAGGCAATATTCTCTATAATCTTCGATATTCATGACTTCTCTCTTTTGATTCATTCAAAACACAAATATATTACTTTCTGTTTGCTTTTGAAAAACATGTTTCTATCTCAAAGTACCCGTTTCAATTTCGCCCTTATCCGGCTTAAACTTACCGGAGTTATTCCCAGATAAGAAGCAAGACACTCCAATGGTATTCTCTGTAATAGCTCCGGATTATTTTGTATCAGCTTCATATACCGTTCGGACGCGGTGGTGAATAAGAGAGAAATAAGTCTTTCCTCTGTTTGCAGGAACTCTGATTCGGCAAACTTGCGCCCCCAGTTGGCAATATGGATATCTTCCTTGAATAATTCGTGTAAGTCTTTGCGCTTTAATAGATACAACACCGAGTTTTCCATCAGTTCCATTGACTCATACCCCTGTTGATTATTTACATAGCTTTTCAATGAGACAATGGTTGACCCTTCTTTCCCAATCCAGAACGTTACCTCTTTTCCGTCTACGGGAATGTAAGCTCTGGCAATCCCTTTCTCGATGAAAAAGATATTCGTTTCAGTCTTGCCAGCCTCCAATATATGATAACCTTTGGGATATGTGACTTTTGACAGATGTTTGACCACCTTATCTGCTGAAGCCTCCGGCATCCGATATATCCTGTTTATAATCTCGTGTATATCCATATCGCATTGAATCATTATTCTGCAAAAATACAAAAAGTTATATTAGGAAAAGAAGAATTGATGATACTCTTACACCGTCGTTTCTTATCAAATGTAAAGTGAAAGCTCCGGGCATCTTGTTAATTTTGCAGTCTAATATTAAAATAGAATGATATGAATTGGATTATATTGATTATTGCCGGACTGTTTGAGGTTAGTTTTACCTTTTGTCTAGGCAAGATTAAGGGAGCGACAGGCACCGATTTTTATTTGTGGGGAGCGGGATTTGTAATCTCTGTAATCTTAAGCATGTTCCTACTGGCAAAGGCTGCGCAAACATTGCCTATCGGCACTGCATATCCTGTTTGGACGGGGATAGGAGCGGTGGGAACCGTCTTGATCGGTATCCTGTTCTTTCATGAACCGGCAACTTTGGGTCGTTTGTTTTTTATGACGACTCTGATTATTTCAATCGTAGGGTTGAAACTGATATAATCAGACGAATAGGATTTAGTTTTAATAGATGGAAAAGTGTAATAAGGACTTTTTCAGTGTAAGTCATATATTGTTGAAAAGATTCCATCCGGTATAATATTGAGGAAGTTTGGAATTGACGAGGTCGATTATGTAATATATGCTTTCGTAATTCTGCGATTATTAGGCATTTATAAGAAGTCGTTTTGATGGGAAAAAGTTTGGTTTCTAAAATAAATGTATATATTTGCAGAATGTGGGACGCATCTCGTCCGGATTCGAAACTAAACTAAAATTCTATTTACTGTTATCTATTAAACATGAAATCCACTGATTCTGAACCTCAAGGGGGCGGTATGGAACTGGAACAGTACCGTACCAGCCTCGAACAGATGGTTGAAGAGAAATCTAAAGACTTGATCGCTATTCAGGAGAATCTCGAAGCAACCAACCGACGGCAGGCATTATTTATCAAGGTACTGCAAATTTTGCAATTGGAACCGGATATACCTACTGCTATGAATATGGCACTGGCCGAAATTGGCCGTTATACTGGTGTCGACCGTTTGGCGACATGGGAAAACCACCTCGACGGAGTTACGTATGGCTGCACCAACGAATGGTGCAACGACGGTATAGAACCCGCTATCGATTACTTGCGGAGTATGACCATTGAAGCGGGAAAACCCTGGTTCGACATGCTGGAAGAAAACCATATCATTTGTACGTCCGATATTTATTCGCTTGATCCCTTTATTACTCAAATGCTCGAAGTGCAAGGCGTAAAAGCCATTGCTGTTTTTCCCCTGTCACAATTGGGAGTACATTTCGGCTTTCTTTCGTTCAACTTTTGCTGGAACAAACAATGGGATGAAAAAGATGTGGAACTGATGAGCCAGATATCGCAAATTGTATCTACTGCTACTAAACGCTGGCAAGTTGAAACATCGCTGCAACAGTCGCAGCGAACCATGCAAAAGGTATTGGACAATATCAATGCCAATATTTTTGTGAGTGATTACGATACGTTGAAAGTGATTTTTGCCAATAAGCCTTTCAGGGAAGAAGCAGGAGAAGTTCCGGAAAATGCGGAATGTTGGAGAATGTTGAATGCAGGTCTGGAAAATGGGTGTAAACACTGCCCGAAGCCGAAGTTGCTTGATGCCAACCGTAAGTTTACAGGCGTTCATTTTTGGGAAGACTACAATCCGGTCACCAAACGTTGGTATACCATCCAGAGCATGGCAATAAAATGGCTCGACGGACGTTGGGCAATCATGGAACTGGCTACCGATATCACCACCCGCAAACAGGTGGAACTAGAGCTGATTCAAGCTAAAGAAAAAGCGGAAGAATCGGACAGGCTCAAATCAGCATTCCTTGCCAATATGAGCCATGAAATACGTACTCCTTTGAATGCCATCGTCGGTTTTTCCAGTCTGCTTGCCGAAACCGATGAGGCGGAGCTGCGTCATGTATATATGTCTTTAGTGCAGGAGAACAATGAGCTGTTGCTCAACCTTATTTCCGACATTCTGGACATCTCCAAAATCGAAGCCGGTATGATAGATCTTGTTATGGGACGGGTGGATGTACCACAACTTTGCCGGGAAGTGATTGCTACCTTCTCACACAAAAAACGTGACACTGCGGTCGAACTGCGGTTTGATGAAAATTCACCGCAGATTGTGATTGATGCTGATAAAAACCGAATCATGCAAGTACTCTCTAATTTTCTGACTAATGCCTTGAAGTTTACGACTAAAGGCTCAATCACACTTTCCTATTCATTGGAAGATGAGAGTCAGGTGCGTTTTTGTGTAACGGATACGGGCAAAGGGATTCCCGATGAACAAAAACATGAAATATTTAATCGTTTTGTAAAATTAGACTCATTTGTACAAGGTGCCGGATTGGGATTATCCATCTGTCAAAGCCTGGTCAATAGGATGGGCGGAAAGATTGGAGTCGAATCCCGTGAGGGGGAAGGTTCGTGCTTCTGGTTCACTCATCCGTATGTTCCTGGTGCTTTTTCTGATTCCAATTTTTCTACTGATTAATTTGCATCTTTCAATATATTATCCGAATATTGCAGAGTAGAAAAAACAGAATATGATTCCAATTGATGAAAAACACATTATAAAAAAGCTAAAGACCGGGGATAATGAAGCATATAAATACATATATGATTATCATTATGTTGCTCTCTGCAAACTTAGTTATTATCTCTTGAAAGACAGAGTGCAGGCGGAAAGCATAGTGAACGATGTAATCTTTCATCTTTGGGAAGTCAGAGACAAATTGGAACTGGTGCCTCCTCTTCGCAACTATCTGATAATAGCCGTACGTAATAAATGTCTGAACTACTTAGCCCTTAAGCAGCAGGAGACAGAGATACGTTTTTCTACCATTGAGCAGGCTGGTATTCAATTGCAAAATATCGTTTCTGACAATGAGCATCCTTTAGGCAACCTGCTAAAAGAAGAATTGGAATCGAAAATCCACGAATCTATCAACAAATTACCGCCTGCCTGCAAACAGGTATTCACCATGAGCCGCTTCCGGGAAATGAGTTACGAAGAAATTTCTCGTGAACTTGGCATTTCTGTAAATACGGTTAAGTATCATATAAAGAGCGCATTAGTTATACTTAAAAAAGAACTGGGCACTTTTTTATGTATTATTTTTGCTTTTTATCCTACCCTGCTCTAATAAAAAACTGTAGTATATATAAAGGCACTATCTTTTATGAATGAACAATCACCACATACGGATATAGTCAATGATTGGATAATCGGTTATCTGACAAACAGTCTGACACCGGAAGAGATGCAGTCGTTACAGAATTGGCTGAATGTTTCGGAAGAAAACCGGAAACATTTTTCCGATATGCAAGAAGTATGGATCGCTGCTTCTGATGAAGCAGATGAACAGTATTTCGACAAAGAACAGGCTTATCAATTATTTTTAGAGCATACGGAAAACCTTGTGCAACCATCGGTAAAACGAAAAACACTCACTATCAGTCCGTGGATGTATGCCGCTGCAATGGTTGTAATTGTTTTTTTCTGTGGAATGATTGCCTTTCAGAGTGGAAAGAGAGTACTCCGGAATCAATTGACACAGATTACGGTGGAAGCTCCATACGGTTCAAAAACCAAATTGTATCTTCCTGATGGAACGTTGGTTTGGCTTAATGCGGGTTCCAAAATGAGCTATGCACAAGATTTTGGAATTAATGAACGTTCATTAAACTTGTCGGGAGAAGCCTATTTTGAAGTAACCAGAAATGAGGAGATACCTTTTAAAGTACATACGGAAGAACTAGACGTCAAAGTATTGGGAACTAAATTTAATTTCCGGAATTATAAAGACGATTTGGAAGCTAAAGTCTGTTTGCTGGAAGGAAAGGTCGCGCTGAATACCCGGGAAAAAGAGACCATACTTCATCCTGACCAGCAGGCACTGTTGGATAAAAAGACAGGAAAGCTATCTGTCTCTGACACCAAAGCCGCCTATAGTGCCGAATGGACAAATGACTTCCTCTATTTTGATGAAGTGCTGCTTTCAGATATCATTAAAGAACTGGAGAGAAGCTATGATGTGAAAATAACCGTTGCAGACGATACGTTAAATACGATTCGTTTTTATGGAAACTTCCGTAAAAGAGAGCAAAGTATTCGGGAGATTATGAATGTATTGTCGTCTACAGACAAAATGACTTATACCGTGAATGGAAAAAATATTGTGATCACACTTCCCCAATGAACAGATGTTAAACCTTTAAAAATCAAAAAATATGAAAAGCCATTTAGTAAAAACATGATTCACTTCTCCTGATAGAAACATAAAAAGGCCAGGTTCCTTTTCCATCCCCTGACCTTTTACCCTTCTATCTTAAAAGCCACAGTGACTTTAATTGATGAAAGCTTAGGCAAATATAAATAAAATCCTAAACTTCTCATCCTATTTATCAATTATTTATCCATTGACTTATGAAAAATAAGAAGAAAGTCTTTTTCATGGTCCTGCTCTTGCTATGCTCTTATCTAAGCTCATTTGCGCAGCTTATCAACTTGCAGTTGAAGAACGTAACAGTAAAGCGGGCTATTGAAACAATACAGAAGCAAAACGGATATTCATTTGCATTTGCAGCAAGCGATCTGAATACCAAAAAGATTGTGACAGTGCTAGCCAAAGATTTACCTATTGAAAAGGTGGTAGAACAGGTCTTGGCAGGACAAAATGTTAGCTACACTATCCAGGGGAAAGATATTATCATCAAAAAGAAAAGTGGCCAGTCTGTACAACAATCCTCCAAGAAATATACTATTAGCGGGATAGTGAAGGATATGTCGGGCGATCCTGTCATCGGAGCCAATATAAAAGAGAAGAATGGCACGGCGGGTACAATCTCCGATATGGACGGTAAGTTTCAGTTGACAGTCAGTGAAGAGAGTGTGGTACAAATATCCTATTTGGGGTTTCTGACGCAAGAAGTGAGTGTGAAAAATAAGAACTATCTGACAGTTGTGCTGAAAGATGATACACAGACGTTGGACGAAGTAGTGGTGGTTGGGTTCAGTACCCAAAAAAAGATAAACTTGACAGGAGCGGTAGAAAATGTATCATCGGATGTATTTGAAAATCGTCCGGTGGCTAATGTCACGCAGATGTTGCAAGGTGCTGTACCCAATCTGAATATTTCGTTAGCCGACGGTAAGCCCAATCAATCGGCTTCGTATAATATCCGTGGTGTAACGTCTATCGGAGCAGGCGGTAGTGCGCTGGTATTGATAGACGGTGTAGAAGGTGATCCCGCCATGTTGAATCCGAATGATATAGAAAGCGTGTCCGTATTGAAAGATGCGGCTTCGGCAGCCATCTACGGTTCACGTGCTCCGTATGGGGTCGTCCTGATTACAACAAAAGATCCATCAAAGCAAAAAGATAAGTTTACAGTCAATTATACGGGGAATTTCTCCTATGAAACTCCGTATGCTGTGCCGGATGTCGTTGATGACGGTTATGTCTGGGCTTATCTGTTTCGCGAGGCGGAATACAATTACCGCGGGATAGAGCCTACCAGCATTAATAAATCACAACCATTTTCAAAAGAATGGTTGGAGACTTTCCGACAGCGGAAGTTGGCAGGAAATACATTACAGGCTGCAGTTGGTCCCGATGGAAAGTATACATACTATGGAAATGAAGATTACTATGATGCACTTTATAAGGATCATACGTTTGCACAGTCGCATAATGTATCTATCAGCGGTTCGAACGGAAAAATCAGTTACTATACTTCCGCACGGTTATACGATTATGACGGTCTGTTCAATTATAACTCAGACACCTACCGCACTATGAATATGCGTACCAAAATTAGTGCACAAGTGTTCAACTGGCTGAAAATTTCCAATAATATAGACTATACTCATGATAAATATACGCAACCATTAGGTTATGCAGAGCAGAATGAAGGCTTGGTTTGGAAAGCCATCAATATGGAAGGGCATCCGTCCGAACCAATCTTTAATCCGGACGGAACTTTGACACACTCCGGAGCACGTTCCGTTGGTGGACTGGTAACAGGCAACAACTGGATGAAGCGTACAACGAAAACGCTGAAAAATACGACCACCCTGAATATAACCATGCTGGACAACAAGTTGCGTTTTACCGGGGACTTCTCTTTCCGAACGAAAGATTTTATAGAAGACAAGAAGACTACCGCCGTTCCATATAGCGATTACGAAGGGGTGATTAAATATCTCGGAGTACCGGAAACAGATGATAAGATGTTGGAGAAAGTGCAACAGACCACCTATATATCCACCAATGTATATGCCGAATATGAGAATACATTTGCCGGGAAACATTATATGAAAGTTTTGGCAGGATATAACTACGAACAGCAGGATTACAAGGCAATCTCTTCGGAGCGGAATGGCTTGTTGATGCCTGATGTGGAAAATATAAATTTTGCTATGGGAGATAATATGTCTATTAAGAGTGATGGTAACCGGTGGCGGTATGCCGGAGCATTCTTCCGGTTGAATTACTCCTATGACAACCGCTATCTATTTGAGGTGAACGGGCGTTATGACGGTTCTTCGAAGTTTCCCAACAATTCGCAATGGGGATTTTTCCCTTCAGCTTCGGCAGCATGGCGTTTCTCGGAAGAGAAGTTCTGGAAGGTAAATCCGGCTATTATCTCTAATGGAAAATTGCGTGTTTCTTATGGTGCGTTGGGTAATAGTAATGTGAAGCCGTATTCTTATCTGGAAAAATTCTCATTGAAGACTTTTTCTACTACCGGCTCATCGAGCGAAGGCCGTTACCTTGACGGTAAGGCACAGTTACGCTACACGCTCAATCCTGCTCAAATTCCTGACAATATCGGTTGGGAAACCTCACGAACCATTGATGGCGGTATCGATTTGGGATTCTGGAACAACAAGATCACGTTGTCCGCTGATTATTACGTACGTAAAACTGTTAATATGTATACGGTGGGACCGACGCTTCCCGATACATTCGGTGCATCATCGCCTAAGGGAAACTATGCTGATATGAGTACCTATGGTTACGAGATTTCTTTGGGGTATAACGACTCGTTCCGGTTGGCAGGCAAACCGTTTAGCTTCGGCATCAAGGCAACCCTTGCCGATTATCATTCGGTGATAGATAAATATAATAACCCGAAACGTGACTTGGATGATTATTATGTAGGTCAGCGTATTGGTGAGATTTGGGGATTTATTTGTAACGGACTGTTCCAGTCACAGGACGAAATCGATGCGGCTTTTGACGGAAAGGGGTACAAAAACAACCTGATGCAGACATCTGTCAATTACATCACTTATCCGGGGGATATGCGTTTTGAAGACTTGAACAATACAGGTACTATTGATAACGGAGCCAACACTGTAGACTCACCGGGCGACCGGAAAATCATAGGAAACTCCGAACCGCGCTACATCTATACCCTCTCATTTAGTGCCGACTGGAATAATTTCTTTTTGTCAGCTATGTTCGACGGCGTGGGAAAACAAGACTGGTATCCCAGTGGTGAGAGTTCTTTCTGGGGACAGTATAACCGTCCTTACAATCAAGTTCCGGTGTGGCATTTAAATAACTACTGGACTAAAGACCGCCCTGATGCTTATCTGCCGCGTTATTCGGGTTATTACAATCCTTTATATAAAGGCACGGCCAATACACGCTATTTGCAGGATGTATCTTACATCCGGCTCAAAAATTTGCAGTTTGGTTACAATTTGCCAAAGAAATGGATAGCAAAAGCAGGTTTCTCTAAAGTATCCGTCTATTTCTCGGGCGAGAACTTATGGTCGTGGTCTCCACTCTACCGTCACACGAAAGATTATGATGTGACAGTGATAACGAAAGGTTCGGATAATGACCTGACTTCCGGTAATAAAGGAGACGGTTTCAACTATCCGACAATGCGGAATTTAAGTTTAGGAATCTCTATTACTTACTAAATAGAAACAAAGAAGATATGAAAAGATTAAGTACTATACGTAATATCCTGCTTCTGTGCGCAATGGTGTTGTCAGGTAGTTGCGATTTGACGGAGACGATGCAGGTAGAGGCTGACAAATCTATGGTTTTCGGCAGCGAATCCGGATTGCGCCTTTATGCCTATTCTTTCTATCGGGCACTGCCTACACTTTCTACGGGTTATCAGCTTGATGAGATGTGTGATATTGCCGCTGTCCGGCAGACGAATGCGTTTATTCAGCAAAACGCGTATAATTCGGAAACAGCTACCAGCTGGTCGTGGGGAACTCTGCGGAACATCAACTATTTCATTGACGGTTGTTACTCAAAGGAATGTACGGTGGATGCAGCTACTCGTGATAATTACTTGGGTATCGCCCGTTGGTTCCGTGCCTGGTTCTATTATGATAAGTTGACTCAATATGGCGAGGTTCCCTGGTTTGGCAGTGAAATCCAGTCTTACCAGTACGATGTCATGTATAAAGAGCGTGACAACCGGGATGTTGTCATCAAGAATATGATCGAAGATCTCGATTTTGCTTACGAGCATATTCAGGCAACTTCTTCTGTCAATAGCTCCACACTCACCAAATGGGCTGCAGCCGCGCTCAAATCACGTGTGTGCCTGTTCGAAGCTGCCTATCGTCGTTATCACAAACTGACAGGTCTGGAAATCACTCCGGAAGAACTTTATCGCCATGCTGCCAGTGCAGCCAAGCTGGTAATGGACAACAGCGGACTTTCGCTGAATACGGCAACAGGTACCAAAGGAGCCTACCGTGATTTGTTCTATCTGGAAGCGCCTATTACCTCCGAAGTAATTTTGGCGGTATGTGCCAATAGTGCATCAGGTATCTACGGGAGTCAGAATTATTACTACAATTCGCTGTCGTATGGCAAGGGTTGGAGTCTGGTTCGTCCGTTTGTCAATACTTACTTGAATTTGGACGGTACCCCGTTCACTGCTGAAACAGGCTATGAAACCAAAAACTTCGTGGAAGAGATGAAGAGTCGTGACCTGCGTTTGTCACAGACTATCCGCGGACTGGATTTCAAGCGTGACGGAAAAGCGGCAGTAGCCGATATGACTGTTTGTCTGACTGGTTATCATGTTATTAAGTATTCTCTCGATGATACAAAATACGATAACAATGCAAAGAACAACAACAGTATTCCGTTGTTGCGTTATGCTGAAGTGCTGCTCAACTATGCCGAAGCACAAGCCGAACTGGGTGGGCTTACTGATGCCGAATGGAACACTACCATCGGTGCTCTGCGCCGACGTGCCGGAATCACAGGCGGAACGGAAAAGCTTCCTACGACTGTTGATCCATATTTGCAGCAAGTATTTTATCCGAATATCACTAATCCGGTTTTACTGGAAATTCGTCGGGAACGTGCTATTGAATTGGTGGCTGAAGGAATGAGGTTCAATGATTTGTGTCGTTGGAAATGTGGTGAACTGATAGAAGAGCTACCTTGGACAGGCATGCACATCAGTGCATTGAATGTGGATATTGACTTGAATGGTGACGGAACTCCTGATTGCTACTTTACCGATAACGGAACACAATCATCCAATAAAGACTGTAAAACGGTGAACGTAAAGAATGAAACAGGACTTTATGCCACAGTAAATGCCGCAGGCGGATACGATTTGAGATATAACCCCGGTGCGGGAAACCGTATCTGGTACGATGACGACCGCCAATATCTTTATCCTGTTCCTGCACAGGTGATTCGCGATTATGAGAGTGCCGGATATAAACTATCACAGAACCCCAATTGGAATTAAAATATAAAAAGATTTAGTATGATGAAATTTAACCAGATATTGCCTGTAATTGCTATCTATGTTGTAGCGTTAGGCGGATGCAGTAATACTACTCCTGATTATTCAGAATTTTATAAAGACCCGGAAACAGTAAAAGAGGAAGACCCGTCTCTAAATGATAATCAAATCAAAGTCATGTCGTTCAATATCCGGTATTACAACAATGACAAAGATACGGGAGACAAGTCATGGGAAGCTCGTACGGCAGCTTTTATTCCGATGATCGGAGAACATAAACCGACGGTGATCGGTATGCAGGAAGCGCGGCCGCCACAACTGAAGTGGCTGGAAGAGAACTGGAAAGATTATGGATATGTAGGTAAGGGACGCCGTGCTAATAATGCCAACAATGATGAGTTTGTTCCTATCTTTTATCGGAAAAAGGCTGTTGAACTAGTCAAGTGGGATTGTTTCTGGCTTTCCGAAACTCCGGATGTTCCGGGTTCTCTAGGATGGGACAGCAGCGTTCCTCGTATAGCAACATGGGCAATCTTCAAACACATAGCTTCCGGTAAGAAATTCTTCTTTGTCAATACTCACATTGATGTACGTTCTACTATTGCTCCGGGCAAGTCGATGGAAGTGATTGTGAATAAAATGTCCGAGCTCAATCCGGAAGGATTGCCGATGTTGCTGACTGCCGACTTTAACAAGCAGATTGACAGCGATATTTTTGACGGAGTTAAAACGTTTATGACTAACGTGCGTCTATCGGCTCCGATCACAGATTCGAAATACTCTTATACAGGTTTTGGCACTGCTAATCCTTATATTGTAGATCATATCTTTTGTACAGGCTTTAAGGCCTTGAAGTTCGAGACGATCGATAAAGTTTATCAGAATATCACTTATATTTCTGATCATTATCCCATCATCGGTAAATTGGAATATGTGAAGTAATGAAACGATTATCTAAATTTACAGAAACGCAATGAAAAGAATTATATATTTATTGGTAGCTGTTATCGGTCTGTTGGTTGGGTGTACACCTGATGAAGAGACATGGGTACAGGCTGGATTCACTACAGATAGGGAATCTTATGAGATTGGTGATCTGATTACCCTGACAAATACGTCGACGGCGGAGAATGCTCAGATTGCAGTTTGTAAATGGGAATTTATGGGTAAAGTTTCTTACGAACTGACTGCTCCCGAACCATTTAGAGTAGAGGAGGGCGGAGACTATCTTTTTCGTCTGACTGTTACTTCGGATCGCGGTGCGATGAAATCAGTCTTTGAAAAGACAATAAAAATAATAGATGACGGTGTCCGCCCTACGGCAGACTTCAGTTGGTTGCCCGAACGAATTGTAGCGGGAGAAGAGGTTGCTTTTACGGATCAATCGAAAGCAGCGGAAGGGTCTGAGATTGTCAAAAGAGAATGGACGTTCGGTGCTATCCTTTCTACAGAGGAAAACCCGAAAATGACTTTCGGTTCGCATGGAAAAATAAATATATCGCTGACCGTGACGGACAATAAAAACAGGAAAGATACGAAGACTGTCACAGTGGATGTGGCCAAGGGTGCAGGTAGTCTTGGCGTGTTATGGTCTCATTCTTACGATGAGCAGGGAGTAGTGTACGGCACTTCTCCGGCAATAAGTGCAGATGGTCAGTATGTATATGTTTCTTCCAGCAATTATAATCTGGTTTGTTTCACGAAATCCGGTGAACGGACTTGGGGATTTGATTGTGGGCAGAACGATGAACCGAACCGAGGTTCTGACTATCAGCATCCGACTCCTACGGTAGATTCCGATGGAACGGTGTATGTGGCTGTCGGAGACAATACTACCAAGGCGGGGGCGGATGCATCCAAATCTGCCAGTCTATATGCTGTAAAAGGTGGTGCAGACGGTGGTACGCAGTTGTGGTTTACAGCAATTGGGGCAAAATCGAGTATGCGTCCTTTCGGTGCTCCGGTCGTTACGGATCAGTATGTGATGATCCTGACGAATTCGGCTCCAAGTACAGATGGAAAACATTTCCGTATTTATGATAAGGTATCCGGGATGCTTAAATATGCGGAAAAAACGTCTTCCGGAAGTTATGGCGGTTGTGTGGGACTGAAAGATGGCAGAATACTTGTTAATACGGGTCAGAGTAGTGGACGATCGTATGGTACACACACCTTCTTCCCGAAAGGCAATAGCTGGAGCAAGTCGTCTAATGAGCAGAATTATGCTCCGAATGACCAGCCTAATGGTAGCCAGATTGCTGTTGGTGCAGATGGGAAAGCATATATTCTCTGTCATAACCTGGGAGTGCGGATATCGACTGATGAGACAAAAGCATTGGTTTATTGTTACGATACCAAGAAAACGACTGAAGGTAAAGTTTCAACTCCTGAATGGTATACTGCCGTGAAAGGAGAAAATAAACAGACCGGTTATGGCTTGGTTGTTGATGGAAATGGGGTGGTGTATGTAGCTACTAACAAATACATTACTGCTATATCTTCTACAGGTTCCGTTTTGTGGGAAACGGAAGTGGCGGGTACTGCTTATGGCGTTCCTGCTATAGATAATGAAGGATATATTTACTATAATGATGCAGAAAAAGGTTCTTTGGTGAAACTCGAACCGGCTACCGGAAAAGCAATCGCTTCACTCCAGCTTGGAACCGAACTGAAATCATCTCCCACTATATCTGTTGACGGCACAATCTATGTGACTGGTATGCTGGAAGGAAAGCCGACTCTATTTGCTGTTGAAGGAGCGGCGACAGGCTATGCAGCCAATGCCTGGTCGCAGATGGGCGGTAATCCGAGTAAGAGCGGATATATGTATTAGTTTTTTATTCATACAGACTTTTTATTAGTAAGTTTCTTTTTTCGTCGGAGCAAGGCAACGCCTGCTCCGATGAGAAAAGATTGACTGTGCATTTACAAAAGGCTTATAAAATGTAGATAAAGTGAAAAAAAGGAACTTTTTAATATTATTGCTGTTGAGCGGGTTGTGGCCTGTCATCGGTGTGTCTGCGCAAGATGTCTGGAAAATAACTGCCGGGCAGATTGAGCCCTCGTCCTATTATGGAATAACGGTGGCTAACGGTATGCTGGGCTTAGTCTCTTCCCCCGAACCTTTGAAGATTTCCCGTGTCGTATTGGGAGGACTTTATGATATCTATGGTAAGGGGAGAGTGAACAATTTCTTGCATGGCATCAATATGCTCGATACGGAATTGCAGATAAACGGCACTACGGTGAAAGCTTCTCAAATATCCGGTTATCAACAGACTTTGGATATGCGTCAGGGAGTGTTTTGCGGAGAGTTTGATTATCAATCGCTTGCCCGTGTTGAATATCAATATACGTCATTACGTCATTTACCTTATTCGTGTTTGCTGCGTGTGCAGATTATTCCGAAAGAAAACATAGAAGTAACTGTGGCGAATATACTGACGGTGCATGAGTCGTTGCGTAATCCGCAGGAGTCTTTCAACCGGATTTTCAACGGAAAGACAGCGATTGATTTCTGCACGTCGATCGCAAAATCTCCGACCCGGGAACTTGAAATCGGGGCTTGTTCATCGTTTGTTTTCGACGATTCTTTTCCCCGTCCGGAAGTCTGCCATCGGAGCGCACGCGGAGTCGGGGTACATACACAAGAATTTACGGTCCGTTTGCAGGCTGGCCAGCCTTACACTTTTTCGATTATCGGAACGACACTTTCCTCTGCCACTCATGCCGACGTCAAGAATGAAGTGGAACGGTTGACTGCATTTGCAGCAGTAGAAGGTGTAGAACGATTATGGAGCAAGCATATCGCTGCATGGGATCAGCTTTGGGAAAGCGATATTGTGATTGAGGGCGATCTTCAGTCGCAACAAGATATTCACAGTATGCTTTATCACACGTATGCTTTTGTGCGGGAAGGTTCGGGATTGTCCTGCTCTCCGATGGGGCTTTCGGGTTTCGGTTACAACGGGCACGTATTCTGGGATGCTGATACGTGGATTTTTCCGGCTTTATTATTGCTGCATCCCGAACTGGCGGAATCAATGATAGAGTACCGCTATCAGCGTTTGGATGCAGCCAGGCATAACGCTTTCATGCATGGGTATAAAGGGGCCATGTACCCGTGGGAAAGTAGTGATAAAGGAAATGAGGATAATACAGTAACCAACATTTACGGTCCTTTTGAAAATCATATTACGGGAGATGTAGCTATGGCAGCCTGGCAATATTATGCTGTGACGCAGGATTTGGAATGGCTTCGTCAAAAGGGATTTCCCATTCTTAGCGCCGCTGCCGAATACTGGGTAAGTCGTTCGGAACCGAATGAAGCGGGAGAATATGAAATCAGGAACGTGATTGGAGCGGATGAATGGAATCAGAACCCTCAAGGAGGAAAGAACGTGAATAATAATGCTTATACAAACGGTGTCGCGAAATCCACTTTGGAAGCTGCCTGCAAAGCAGCCAGACTGTTGAATGTAAAATCAGACCCTATGTGGACAACTGTGGCGGAGAAACTTTGTTTCCGGAAACTTGCCAATGGAGTAACGGCGGAGCATGACACGTATGACGGGGCTGTAACGAAACAAGCCGACGTCTGCTTGTTGGCTTTCCCGTTAAAGCTCGTTACGGAAAAAGAGCAGATCCGAAAGGATTTGGAATACTATCTGCAGACTGTTCCGAGAAAGAAGACACCTGCCATGTCGAAGTCTATCTATTCTATTTTGTTTACCCGCTTGGGAGATCGTGAACGTGCATGGCATTACTTCAGAGATTCCTATCTTCCCAATCTGAATCCGCCATTCCGGGTAATAGCCGAGTTTGATGGCGGTACGAATCCTTATTTTCTGACAGGGGCAGGCGGTGTATTGCAGTCTGTATTGATGGGATTCGGTGGATTGGATATTACGGACAAGGGAATTGTTGCCGGAAAAGGAGCAATCCCTGATGCATGGAAATCTCTTACTCTGAAAGGAATAGGGCAAGAGAAAAAGAATTATATCATTAAATGAATTGACGGAATATGAGATTTCTTGTTTTGCTCAAAAGAGTTCGGATACCTTTTATTTAAGTTCGTTTATTTATTGCTTTTTTATTTGTTACTCTTTGATTATTATTCTGCGCCATTATGCTTTTTACAATACAAATGCCGCTATTTCAGTTGACAGAGCAATAGTCTTGTCTTTCTAAAGATATATCTGCAAACTAAAATAACCCATATTTTGTTGTCTTTATACAGTATTGAGTTTTTAGCAAATAAATATATAAATAATGATGAAGATGACAAAGAACTTATTGTTAGGGGTTGTTGCCGTATGTGGCAGCACTTTTCAGGCTGTAGCTTGTACGGGAATCTCGCTGACATCCCGTGACGGCAGTTATGTGCAAGCCCGTACGATTGAATGGGCGCGCGGTGTGTTGCAAAGCGAGTATGTGATTATTCCACGTGGTCAACAGCTCACGTCATTCACTCCTACAGGTGTCAATGGACTAACGTTTACGGCAAAATATGGAGTGGTTGGTCTGGCTGTTGTACAAAAAGAATTTATTGCCGAAGGAATCAATGAGGCCGGACTTTCGGCCGGACTATTTTTCTTTCCTCATTATGGGGGATATGAAACGTATGATGCTGCACAGAACCAGCGGACACTGGCAGACCTTCAAGTGACGGAGTGGCTGTTGGCGCAGTTTTCCACTATCGACGAGGTGAAGGCAGCCCTTTCTTCTGTACGTGTTGTAGGATTGGAAAAGACAGCGGTAGTACATTGGCGTATCGGTGAACCGTCGGGGCGTCAGGTTGTGTTGGAAATTGTAGGTGGTGTGCCGCATTTTTATGAGAATGAAGTAGGAGTATTGACGAATGCCCCCGGTTTTGAATGGCAACTTACAAATTTGAACAATTACGTCAATCTTCATCCGGGTGACGCTTCCGTGCAAAAATTGAGCGGTATTACGTTGCAACCTACTGGTGGCAACTCCGGTTTTCTCGGCATTCCGGGTGATGCCACGCCTCCTTCGCGGTTTGTGCGTGCGGCCTTTTACCGGGGGACAGCTCCGCAACGTGCCACAGGCTTTGATACCGTGCAGCAATGTTTCCACTTGCTTAATAATTTTGATATTCCTATTGGTATAGAACATTCACAGGGTGATATTCCGGATATTCCCAGTGCTACGCAATGGACCTCAGCTATCGACCTCACGAACCGGAAGGTTTATTATAAAACAGCTTATAACAATTCGATACGTTGCATTGACTTAAAAGCTATTGATTTCTCAAAGGTGAAATATCAATCACAACTGTTGGATAAGATACAGGAGCAGCCGGTTGAAATGGTTAAGATTCCCCGGTAAAATATGGAACGGTATGGAGGTGCTCTTGTATAATAGTTGCTCGCATTAAGAATGCTCTCAAATAAATGTTGGTGACGTTTTACCCTCACACCCTCACCCTTTGTGCTCAATCCATTTATTCATCGGGGTTACAGGTGTGAGGGTAAAGGTGAGAGTAGGTGAGGGTAACTTTTTACTCTCACTCTGTCTCGTCATGATTTGAGTTGACCAATCTTATTCCGTTTTCACACTAACTTCTTTATTCTTACCATAATATCCACTTCCCGGCACATAAATCGGCTGCATGGCTCCACCCATATTTTTCAATTTACCCTCGTCGCGCAGACGTCGGATATGTCGCATGGCTGTACTTCTTGCCATTCCGCAAAGATATTGGAAGTCATGTCTTCGCATAAATGGATGAGTACGGAAGTACTGAGTCAGTTGCAGGTCAATTTCTTCGTTTGTCAGTTGGGTGAAATCCAGTCCTCCTTTGAGGCTTTTCACTTTAAGCACACCGAACTCGTTTTTCAATGTCTGGTCGGCACGAAACTGAATGGCCTTTAGCTTCACTTTGGTCACTTTCCGTTTTGTGTCTACCGTTACAGGTTCCGTGGTTGTCAGGCAGGGATGGAAATAACCGATGCCGTCCAGATGAACTTGGCGTCCTTCCGCCAATTCCTGTCCCATGATGTGCGAAAGCGCATCAAGTACGGCTGTGACGTCTGTTTCTGTCAGTGAACAACGTTCTTGAATACGTCGGCGCAGTACGTCGGTCCCTGTGGAACCGTTGTATTTGATGCGCGGATGCAGGGTGTTTCCGTTTTCTCCCTGCTGTTTGTTTGAAGGCTTCGGGTCTTCATACCAATCGAATAATATTGCCATAGCTCTATATTTGTTTTAAATGAACTGTTCTTGTTATGTATTCTCTTAGATAGTAATACATTAATGCTTAATGTTTCTTTTGTTAAGCTCTAATGCTTTGCAAGGGCTCACCCATGTGAACAAGGCTGTTTACGTCTGTAGACGTTTTTATTTACAATTGATAGCCTGTTTGTTCACACGGGTGAGCCCTTGACAACTACTAAGCAAAGATACATAAATAATAAGGCAAATGCAAATAATATGCAGGTATTTATCGGATAAAATGCTTGTTTACCGGAAGATAAAAGCGTATCTTTACAGGAATTAAATAGGTAGATGTAATTGTAGAAAAAATAGACAAAAATAGGATGAAAATTACTTTAATCAGACAAGACAACGGGAGCGGAAAAGAGACTCTTAGCGTTTGTGAGGCAGGCACATTATTCGACAAGATGAAAACGGAAACAAAGGCGGGGCATATCACGGCTTTGCGGGGAATCATACCATTGCTGGAAGGTACGTATGCCCGATACGAACATATTGATAAATTGCCATACATCTATTCTGCTGTGGAATATACCCGTACCAAAGAGGGCGAACGGAAGATGAAGCGGTATAACGGATTGGTACAGTTGGAAGTGAGTAGGCTGGCGAGCGGCTCGGAAGTGGAATTTGTGAAGCGACAAGCGGCGCTTTTGCCACAGACTTTTGCTGCTTTTGGTGGTTCGAGCGGGCGTAGTGTGAAGATATGGGTGCGCTTCGCTTTGCCGGATGACGGAGGATTGCCGACCAAGGAAGCGGAGGCGGAATTATTTCATGTTCATGCTTATTGGCTGGCTGTGAAATGTTATCAGCCGATGTTGCCTTTCGATATTGACTTGAAAGAACCGGTTTTGGCACAGAGATGCCGTATGACGCTGGACGAATCTCCTTATTATAATCCGGATGCGGTGCCGTTCTGCCTGGAACAACCGCTTACGATGCCGGGAGAAGAGACTTTCCGTCAGCGGAAACTGGGAGAGAAAAATCCGTTATTGCGGTTGCAGCCGGGATATGAGTCGGCGCAAACATTCACGAAGATTTATGAAGCGGCCTTGAACAGGGCACTTCAGGAAATGGAGGATTGGAAACGTGGGGACGACTTGCAGCCTTTATTGGTTCGCCTTGCCGAGCATTGTTTCAAAGCGGGGCTTCCCGAAGAGGAAGCGATACGGCAGACGATGATTCATTATTATCGCGAAGAAGAAGAGCAGGTGATCCGTTCGATATTGCATAATCTTTATCAGGAATGTAAGGGATTCGGCAAGAAAAGCAGTATCAGTAAAGAGCAGGAGACGGCTTTTCTGTTGGAAGAGTTTATGAAACGTCGGTATGAATTCCGTTACAATACGGTGCAGGACGATTTGGAATATCGGCAGCGCGATTCTGTTCACTTTTGCTTTAAGCCGGTGGATAAACGGGTGCGCAACAGTATTGCGATCAATGCTTTGAAGGAAGGCATCAGTGCGTGGGACCGTGATGTGGATCGTTTTCTGAATTCGGAATGTGTTCCTTTGTATAATCCTGTGGAGGAATATCTTTATGAGACAGGTCGCTGGGACGGGAAGGACCGTATCCGTGCATTGGCTGGTCTGTTGCCTTGTGATAATCCGCATTGGCAGGAATTATTTTACCGCTGGTTTCTTAGTATGGTGGCGCATTGGAGGGGAGTCGATCGGCAGCATGGTAATAATACTTCGCCTTTGCTGGTTGGTTCGCAGGGGTATCGTAAGTCTACATTCTGTCGCATTATTCTGCCGCCGGAGTTGCGTTTCGGCTATACGGACAGTATTGATTTTAAAAGTAAACAGGAGGCGGAACGCTATTTGGGACGTTTTTTTCTGATAAATATTGATGAGTTCGATCAGATTAATGTCAGTCAGCAGGGGTTCTTGAAGCATTTGTTGCAGAAGCCTGTGGCGAATCTGCGTAAACCATACGGTAATACGATTCGGGAAATGAGGCGTTATGCTTCTTTTATCGGTACCAGCAATCAGAAAGATTTGCTTACCGATCCTAGCGGTAGCCGCCGTTTTATTTGCATTGAGGTGACGGCTCCTATTAATACGAATGTTACGATTAATTACAAGCAGCTTTATGCTCAAGCGATGGAGGCTATTTATAAAGGTGAACGTTATTGGCTGAATGATGAGGATGAAAACATATTAAAACAGACTAACCGTGAGTTTGAACAGGCGAGTCCGCTGGAACAGCTGTTCCACTGCTATCTTAATCCCGTAGAAGAGGAAATGGAAGGCGAATGGCTGACTGCCATGCAGATTTTGAGTTATTTACAGACGAAAACACGGGATAAACTGGCTATTAATAAGGTAGGACAGTTTGGGCGTGCACTTCAAAAACTGAATATTCCTTGCCGTAAGTCTCGTAAAGGGACGCTTTATCATTTGATGAAAGTAGAGTAATTGATAAAGGTGGTGTGAAAGGGGGCTTTGTCAACCAAAATCAGGACGAGACAGGGTGAGGGTAAAAAGTTACCCTCACCTACCCTCACTCTTACCCTCATCACTGAAAGGACGATGAATAGGGGGATGCAGGGAAAGTGTGAGGGTGTGAGAGTAAAGTGTGTGATAAAGTATATTGAGAATGATTGATTATATGGAGGAGTGGGAGGAGAGATTGTCTTTTCTACGTAAAAATAGCAATTTTCGGGTCGTTTATTTGTGATGCGTATAGTAATTTTGCAGCATTGGAAATAAGAGTGCGAGTGTAAAAACGAAAATATTATTAGCTGTTATTTCAACTGTAAATATAATAAACGTATCTTTGGAAGTATGGGAGATAAAACGAATGTAACCTCTGTTATGAATGAGCAAAAAACGCTTGACTATGCACGCATTGCGCAGGCAATCGGGTATATAAGGGAGAATTTTAAAAGGCAACCGGGATTGGATGAGATTGCCGGGGAAGTGGCGTTGAGTACGGCGCATTTCCAACGTATGTTTACGGAGTGGGCGGGAGTTAGCCCTAAGAAGTTCTTGCAATATACTAGTATTGAATATGCCAAGAGAATCTTGAATGAAACTCATGCGTCTTTATTCGATGCGGCACAGGAAACAGGGCTTTCCGGTACGGGCAGATTGTATGACTTGTTTGTAAATATAGAAGGGATGACGCCGGGCGAATATAAAAACGGAGGTGAAAGTCTTTCTATCAATTATAGTTTTGCCAAAAGTCCTTTCGGTGAAATCTTCATTGCGTCTACCGATAAAGGTATTTGTTGTATGGAGTTTGTAGACGATCATGACGCGGCTTTTAACTCTTTACGGAAGAAGTTTCCTAATGCAAAGTTTACCTCGATTGTGGATGAAGTGCAGCAAAATGCTTTATTCATCTTCACGCAGGACTGGAGTAAACTCAAAGAAATAAAATTGCATCTGAAAGGTACTGGCTTTCAACTAAAGGTATGGGAAACCTTACTGAAAATTCCTGTCGGTGGCTTGACTACTTACGGAGATATAGCCGTAGGAATCAATAATCCGAGAGCTTGCCGGGCTGTTGGAACGGCTGTCGGTGAGAATCCCGTAGCTTTCCTTATTCCGTGTCATCGGGTCATTCGTGCTTCCGGTGAGTTGGGAAATTACCATTGGGGAGAGATTCGCAAGACTGCAATGATTGGTTGGGAGGCTGCAAAAGGTGAGGTAAAGAGGGGATTATAGGAAAGAATGAAGGTGATTTTAGTTCACATTCTTTTTAGTGCAATGCTGTTTCTTATATTATTAATATATAACTAATTTGATTATGAAATTATTGGTATTCCTTGCTAAAGGGTTTGAAACGATTGAGTTTAGTGCTTTTATAGATGTTATGGGATGGGCAAAGACGGATTTTGATTGTAAAATAGATGTTGTGACCAAAAAGTGATTAGTTCTTTCAATGTTCCTGTTTTGGTGGATAAAGTCATGGATGAAGTGTCTGCAGATGAATATGACGCGCTTGCGATACCCGGCGGATTTGAAGAATTCGGATTCTATGAGGAGGCATATAATGAACAACTTCTGGAATTGATACGACTGTTTGACTCGCAAAAGAAATGGATCGCAACAGTCTGCGTGGGAGCTTTACCTGTTGGGAAAAGTGGAGTGTTGAACGGTCGGAAAGCAACAACTTATCATCTTAGGGGTGCTCATAAACAGAAAGTGCTTCAGGGATTTGGAGCAACTATCGTAAATTCTCCCATCGTGGTGGATGATAATATCATAACTTCTTATTGTCCTCAAACATCATACGGGGTTGCATTGCTTTTATTAGAGAAGTTGACCTCTCATAAAGAAATGGTTTTAGTGAAAGATGCTATGGGATTTTAATAAGTTGCATTTAAGCACTGCACTCGGTTTTGAGTTCGCTATGGATGATGCTTCTCACTGCTTTTTCATGTTTGAATAAATAATAATAAGTGCTTGCGGTAAGAAAAGCCAGAAACCGGATATTGGTTCGACTATGCAACCGATTATGGTGAACAGTAGAATGAAGTAACCTAAAAATAAAGGTGCCGGTTTTTGCTCTTTTCTGATATAGTATTGAAGTGTCTCTCCCCAAAGAATAAGTATTATTCCGCAGATTAGGAACCAGAAAGCAAAGCCCAGGTTATGATTTTCTCCAATAGAGTCTATTAATCCATTGTTAAGCATTTCCGTAAAAGCTTCTTTTCCAAGAAATAGCGCATAAATGGTATGAATGATTCCTGTTGCTGTTAAAAGTGTTCCACTATATTTCCAAAGTTTCATGTTCTTGCCTTTTTAGTATTTTATTGGGATGTACACTTCTACAGAATTTGAAATTTAATCCGTTTTAACATATCATCCGGTTCTTAATAAGTTGCTCGATAACGCAAATATAAGTAATCATGTAAGATTCCCAACGTATGATTTCGACATTTGTGTTTGTTTTAGATTCTTTATACTTGCTCATTCGTTTTCTTGTTGTGATATCTGTGGACATGAGTTGCTTTATAAATATCCTTTAGTTCTTCTTTATTGTATTGAAAATTATATCTTTGTATTTCAGATAGTTGGATTTATGGAGTTTATAAAAGAGGCTGGCGTTTCACCACAAAAAAGTATGGATATTAAGAATGATAAGATCACAATAAAGCCTTTGCGTGATAAAGATGTAGGCATTTTCAGTAAATGGTTGGCTAAAGAATATATTTATAAATGGTTCTGCCCTGACGGAGAAGAACATAAAATGGCTTGGTTGGATGAGGTAAATAATAGAAATACCCAATATCATTATATGAAACATTTCATTGTTTATTATAATGATAAAGCCATTGGCTTTTGTTTATACTTGGATTGTTATTTTGAAAAAGAATATATACCGGAACATTACGGAAAAACTGTCGATGAGAAAGAGACAGTCTTTGAAATAGGTTATCTCATAGGCGAAGAGGAATATTTGGGTAAGGGCATCGGGAAGATTATTGTAAAGAAGCTGATCGGGGAAATTGCCGAAATAGGAGGGAAAGAGATATTGGCTGACCCTGATGAGGCTAATGTTTTATCCATAAGAACATTGTTAAGTAATGGATTCGTAAAAGTAAAAGATTGCGATTATAGGTATTGTCTTAAATAGATAAGAAAACTTCTTTTGAAAGAAGTTTTCTTATACGGCCATTCTATTTATTATTTGAATACAAAGTTGCTCAATAGATAACTCAAGAAGTTACCATAAATGATTATCTTTTATCTGACTTGTAAACTCATTTATGGCATCATATCTCAGCTTCGAAACAGAAGAGTTTACTTTCGCTATTTTCTTCGTTAAAAACCTTTCGATGAAATTCATTTTGTCAAACTGAAACTCACCACCTAAAATGGCTTTGGGAATCGATAATCTCTGTAAGAACTCCGGGAAAGCCTTGTTCATTTCTTCCGCTTCTTGTTCTTCGTTCATACAACAGATGAACAACCCTATTACTTTTTGCTCTAATAACGGTTGGTTATTGTGACAGAATTGAGTAACTTTTCGGTTTGGAGAGCCCGCATAAATAGCTGTTCCAAGAATTATTCGATCGTAAGTTCGGATATCAGGTCTCGGACACTCCTTTAATGAGATGTAGTCAACTTTATTAGTCAACTTTTCTCCGATAAGGTGTGTTACTCGCTCGGTAGTTCCATGTTTTGAATAATATATGATAGCTGTTTTCATTTTCAACAGGCATAAGCGGTTTAAAATAGCCGTTAATAAGTGGCATGGTTATCCTCTGTAAAGGTAGAGACTTTATTCTGACTAGCAAACAGTTTTCGATATAATTAATCTATACCTTGTTTTTCTCATATTTGAAAAGTATGTTCCCCATCTCAAAACGAGACAGGGAGCATTCCTTAATTTATAATAATGTACAGGTGCCAAGATTGATTCCATAATACCTGTACATATTGAAATTTTTACTTAATATCCCGGATTTTGATACTCGCTGCCATTGGTGATTGTTGCAGTAAATGTAGTTGAAATGGGACGTAATGCATAATTCGGGTGAAAGAATTGTGCTAAGTCCGGATGAGTATTCTCCAGATACTCCGAGTTCTTAAACATTCCTGTCCGTTTCAAGTCGTAGAAGCGGCAATATTCTCCGCAAAGTTCACGGCCTCTTTCGTCTAAGATATCACGTACTGTAATACTCCCTGTAAGTGGATTTGCTCCGGCACGTTCACGAACCTTGTTGATATAACCGGCTGCATTTGCGCCACCATTCAGGTAAATATCAGCTTCTGCCGCAATCAAATAAACTTCTGCCATACGCATGATAAATGTCGCATTCAG
>ENA-UESG01000392-UESG01000392.1-human-gut-metagenome-genome-assembly--contig:-NODE-392-length-45769-cov-17.219273_pt1 | contig 45769 bp, 42 predicted proteins | sample MGYA00243002_ERZ508003 | MGnify/ENA primary metagenome ERZ508003 (study PRJEB26167, sample SAMN06115514) | human gut metagenome | host: Homo sapiens | place: China:Shanxi | collected 2015-12-02... | reverse complement strand
TAACAATTTATCAGGCGCAAACAGCCACGCTGTTTGCGTGCTAAAACTAAGTTTGTTAAAACAGGCGACAGCCATTATAAACAGAAATGCTAAAAACATAGTCAACGCATTGCGTTGACTATGAAAATGATGTTTACTTCCTTTTGTTGCTCTCGCAAAGGCTTTCGCCGTTGTGTTCAAGCCGCCAAACAGCGAGCTGTTTGGCTATCGTTAAATTGCATAAACGGAAAGTATTTGTGGGCTTTGCCCACACCCACAACCTTTAAAAAGGTTGACCAAACTTTTATAATTGATTGGCAAATCAATTTGCTAAACCATAATTTGTTAATATTACCCCAACATTAGAATATAAATGCACAAAAATGCCCGACTACGGAAAATCCGTAATCGGGCAACAATTTTAATTTAAAACAAATCAGCTGATTTTTGAGCCGGGTTCCATATCGTCTACAAAGATTACCTTTATTTCTTCTCCGCAAGTTGCGGCAAGAATCATTCCGCAGCTTTCAACACCGCAGAGCTTTGCAGGCTTGAGGTTTGATACAAGAATAATCTTTCTTCCGATAAGGTCGTCAGGTGTATAGAATTTTGCGATACCCGAAGCAACGGTTCTCTCTTTTACACCGTCATAAATTGTGAGTTTCAAAAGCTTTTTAGCCTTTTTAATCGGCTCGCAAGCCTTAATTTCGGCAACTCTGAGGTCAACCTTGCAGAAATCGTCAATACCGATTTGAGCAACGCCCTCAATTTCTTCTTTAAGCTTTGCTGTTTTTTCGTCAACCTTTTCGTTATTCTTGATAATTGCGTTGAGTTCTTCGATTTCTTTCTCAACATCAATTCTCGGGAACAGAGCCTCACCTTTCTTGACTGTCACATCAAGCGGAAGAACACCGAATTTATCGGCATTTTCGTAAGTAGCGCACTTCTCGCAAGCGCCAATCTGCTCAAGTGCCTTTGGCATTGTAGTCGGCATAAATGCAGAGAGAAGTGTGGCTGTGATTCTGATAGTTTCAAGCAAATTGTAAAGAACAGTTGCAAGTCTTGCTTTCTTTGTTTCGTCCTTTGCAATCACCCACGGTGCTGTTTCGTCAATGTACTTGTTAGCACGGGAAACTACCTTGAAAATCTCGGCGAGCGCATTGTTAAGCTGGGTTTTATCAATAAAGTCATCAACGCTCGACTTAAGTGCGGTAGCGGTTGCGATGAGGTCATCGTCAAATTCTCCGCCTTCACGCTCTGTAGGAAGTGTGCCGCCAAAATATTTTTCAACCATTGCAACGGTTCTTGACACAAGGTTGCCAAAGCCGTTTGCAAGGTCGGAGTTAATACGGTTTATCATAATTTCGTTAGAGAACGAGCTGTCTGCACCGAGTGCCATTTCACGAAGAATGTGATAACGGATAGCGTCTGCGCCGTATCTCTTGCCAAGTACAAACGGGTCTACAACATTGCCGAGTGATTTACTCATCTTCTGACCGTTAAAAGTAATCCAACCGTGAACCGCAAGGTGCTTTGGAAGCGGCAAATCGAGAGCCATAAGCATTGCAGGCCAAATGATAGCGTGGAAACGCATAATATCCTTTGCAACCATATGCACATCGGCAGGCCAGAATTTATCAAAATCATTATAAGCATCGTTATAAAAACCAAGCGCAGAAATATAGTTTGAAAGTGCGTCAATCCACACATATATAACATGCTTATCGTCAAAAGTTACAGGAATACCCCACTTAAAAGAAGTTCTCGACACACAAAGGTCCTCAAGGCCCGGCTTGATAAAGTTGTTTACAAGCTCTGTCGCACGGGTTTTCGGCTGTAAATAGTCGGTTTCCGTAAGTAATTTTTCAATTCTGTCGGCAAAAGGTGCCATTTTGAAGAAATAAGCCTCTTCCTTAGCCTCTGTAACCTCTCTGCCGCAATCCGGACATTTGCCGTCAACAAGCTGGCTTTCAGTCCAGAAGCTCTCACAAGGAGTGCAGTATTTACCCGAATACTCGCCCTTATAAATGTATCCCTTATCGTAAAGTTCTTTAAAAATCTTCTGAACAGTCTTGATGTGGTAATCATCGGTGGTTCTTATATATCTGTCATAGTCAACATTCATAAAGTTCCAAAGGCTCTTGAAGGTTTTAACTACTTCGTCAACATATTCCTTGGGAGTCACACCCTTTTCGGCAGCTTTCTGCTCAATTTTAAGACCATGCTCGTCAGTACCCGTAAGAAACATTACATCATAGCCCTGCATTCGTCTGTAACGAGCGATGGAGTCGCAAGCAACAGTTGTATAGCAATGTCCGATATGCGGATTGCCTGACGGATAGTAAATTGGTGTCGTGATGTAATACGGTTTTTTCTGACACATAAAAAATTCCTCCCTTTTCAGCAAATGAGCTGTATTTTTATTATACCAATATCATACAAAAAATGCAATAATCAAAGTAAAACTAAACGGCAAAAAGCCCGAATAATATTGCCGATATTACAAAACATTTACGGCTTGCAAATATATTTTTGATTTTTTAAAAATATATTATAAAAAGGCTTGACAAATCTGATAACAAGGTGTATTATAATATAGCTGTAAAGATACAGGCAATAAATATCGCGGGATAGAGCAGCTCGGTAGCTCGTCGGGCTCATAACCCGAAGGTCGTCGGTTCAAATCCGGCTCCCGCAACCAAATTGAGTAAAGTGATTTAAATAGCCGCAAAGCTACTTAAATCACTTTGCTATATCCATATTATCAGTGCGATGGACTTGTTTACCTAAGATGTACTACAGATGTTTTTTATGCTACCAATCTGATAATTATAATATTTTCATCTTATTATAATTATTAGGGGGAATACTATGTATCAAAAACTCGAACACAAGAGGCAGTTACTGATTGAACAATCTCTTAATGATAGAGGAAATATGTATAAATATTTAAAAGGTTTATATAACCTCTATCTAAAGAAATCCCAAGAGCAAGGCAGAAACTATGCGGTTGGGGTAAAGCTAAAAGAAGAACAAAAAGTATTGACCGACTGTGATAAAGCTGCATATAATCATTATACGATAATTCCATATTACCGTGGTCTGTTAAAAGATTTAGGTTATATTTCTGTTAAAAAAGTTGATAACGAGTGGAGAATTTATATCTTGAAAGAATTAGATTTTTAATCTTTTTTATATAACTCTCTTAACATTTCAGTAAACGATTCTTCAACTTTTAAAGTACAGCTTTCGGTAAATTCTTCGATATTGTATTCATACGAAAGAATAAATATTAGAAGTCCTTCTCTGACAATGTTGATAGTGCCGTAGACTGTACCTAAAAAATCTTCGTTTTCGTTGATTTTCTTATAGCCGTTTATACTGCATTGTGTTTCCTGATATTCAGGAGTACAAATATTGATGTTTAATAGTTTGGTTATCTCTTGAGGTACTACTATATCAAAGTAGCGTCCCGGTGGTGTGATAATCATATTTATTCATCCTTTCTTTTTGTAAATTAATTAGAACAGAAAACATCAAACATCTTTCCTTTGGTCTTAGATTATGCTAATCACTTAGTAATCGTGTGTGGCTCACGCAATGCTGCGATTTATGAGTTTTGCATACTATATGTTGTAAGCGGACAAATTGTCCGGTTATGAACATACGGTATTTGCACAGCCAAGTATTGAACAGGGAATATTATCTCCCTTTCACCCTTTTATTTAACATTGTTCTAGGCAACATTGTAGCAATAATGGTACTGACAATATTGGCTCGCTTCTCGCAAGAATGTTTCGCAACATTCAAAAGTGCATATGGTCACGGCGTAACTCTGAGAACAATAGGTGTACTGATGTTCGAAGTTTTGATTTATTTAGTTTTGAGTATAAAAAAGACCTGCGTCCGACCGTTGTCAGAGCAGGCAAGTAAAAGTTGACAGTTTGCTTATTTTGTGTTATAATACACTATAAATAAGCCATAACGCCACTGAGTACTTCCAATACTCTGTTAGCGGGACACCAAGATATTTGCAGATATTTTGGTGTCTATGGACTTTTATGTCCTTTTTACAAGATTCATTATACCATATATTTCCTGTAATGTCAATGTTTAAAGTATATTTTATTATAGTATTTTTGTATGAGTAAACAGTTTTGTTTACTTTTTGCTTTTTAGAGAAAAAAAGGCTTCACCTGTTTTAGGTGAAGCCTTTTCTGTTTATATTACCTTATGTTGAAGGGTAAACTTTTGTATCTAATACTTCTCCTTCGCTATTCTTTACTATATATGTACAGGTTATAATTTCGCTGCCATCATTTTTCTTTAGTAGTGCTTGATAATATACACTCTCATAATTGATTTCTTGGTTATGCGAATAATCTTTATACGGTAAAGTAAACACCTGAGCACGATTTTGGTCATCGTCAGAACTGTGCTCAGGCTCAGTTTCTTCAGGAACTTGATACTCAATAATTTCCGAAAAATCATCGTTGTACTCTATTCTATCTATATACATACCGGCTTGTTCACGCTCTATAAGCTTACACAACTTATTCTTTTGGTGTTCCAACAACTGGTCATACTTGTCTTTTTCGACTGTAATAATCATACCTCCGGTTGACACTTTTTCTTTGCTTATTATGCCACACTCACTATCTTCGTTAGTAAGGATTAAGTCACTATCTGTAGGTAACCCTCCTGCCGGAAAGCACGAATACGGCAAATGAATTTTATACTCTGTTGCTTCTGTTGTTGCTTCTGTTTGAAGTGCTGTTGTTGCAACAGTCTGAGATGATGCAGATGTATCTGAGTCAGTTGTGGTAGTTGTTCCATTGCAAGCTGTCAGTGAAACAGCAAAAATTGCTAAGATACATAATGTTAAACATTTTTTCATTTGACAATATTCTCCTCTATAAACTAATATTAATTAAAGATTAGCACAATTATAATCCATTGTCAAGCAAGATACAACAATTTGTGAAAAACTATAACAAAACAAAATTGTATATATAGACAATTTGCAGAAAGTGTATTATAATCAAAGGTGTTATAAATGTTGATATTAAGGAGAATAAAAATGCTTGATTATAATACGCTAAATTGCTATGCTCGACTATGTTTAGACAGAAACGCTTTATTAAACAATCTTAATAACCTTAGAAATACTTACAGTAACTACATTTACGCAAAACAGAAGGTAGATAAATGCAAGCCTATAATTTATTTTGGTTGGAAAATCCTTGCTCTTGTGATAATATCGATAATAATATATATTATCTTAATGTTAGGAAAGGGAAAAAGGTCTTATCAGACTCATACTTTTTATAGAGCTTTTGCTCCAAGCATAATGTTTATTTGCAAATTGGCATTTCTTACAATTGCTATCCTGTTGATAGTTTCAATTATTTTGAGAATATCAGATGTAAGAAAATATAAAAAGTATAAAAAAATCATTCCTTATGTTATATCTAATATTGAGGAAACAGAAAGAAGCATAAATAGTATATCGAGAGAATTAGCGTCATATGATCTTTTACCGGTATGCTATTGGCATTTAGGTCACTACATCATACAGTATATTTTAAACCGCAGAGCTGATACAATAAAGGAAGCTATAAATCTATACGAAACAGAATATAGACAGGATATGCAATTCAGAAATCAGATGGAAGCTCTAAACAGAATTAATCGGCAGCTTTACGATAACAAGATGGTAAATGCAGCCGGATTCGCTATGGTCACATCATCTATTATATGGAAATAAAACAACACGCAGGTCATCAAACGAATACCTGCGTGTTGCTTTATTATACGAAATTTATTAAATTTTATACTCTGTTACTTCTGTTGGTGCTTCTGTTTGAAGTGCTGTTGTTGCGACAGTCTGAGATGATGCAGATGTATCTGAGTCAGCTGTGGCAGTTGTTCCATTGCAAGCTGTTAAACTTGCAATCAAAGCAGTTGCAATACATAAGGCTATAAGTTTTTTCATTTTCTATTCCCCTCTTTGATTTTTGTATCTAAAGAGTATCACAACATATACCTTATGTCAAGCAAAATATAACAATTTGTGAAAAAATCGCAACAAGCAATTTTGTTTGTTGCGATTTTTCTGTAAACTTAGGTTAATATTATTTTTGTTTAATTATTTTAGCTCCAGCAGGGGGCTCATAGTTAGCTTCGTAATTAGTATCGCCTTGTACATATATGGAAAAGTGTCCGATAGTAGGAGCATTCATATAATCTGATTCATTTAATACTTGGTTAGCTTGCGTTTGGTCCAATATCGGGGTAACTTGATGCTTTAATACAGTGTTAAAGTTTGACCATTTCATAGTGCAGAGATTGTTTATATAATGTATGTATTCGGTATCATATTCATTTGAGTACTTTTTGTTACTAAAAAAAACGAAATGGGGGATCGTAACATTGAAATGTTTTTTCCCAAAAACTTCAGAATTGCGACACTCAACAACCCCGGCATATTCCATATTTTTAGCTTCTTCTGGATTTAGCACTATCCAATCTTTAGGACAAATCAATACACCGTTTTTAATGTCATATTTTTTGTACTCTTTTTTTTCATCTTCTTTAACTATAATGTCTTTGCCTTCGTTTAAAAAGTTTGCTATGTTACAATAGGCGTTATAACTTTCAATCAAACTTTTTTTATAGAATTCTTCGTGTGGAGATAATAATCGTATTTCCTGTTCAATACTCGAGATTCTCGACTTTATAAAATCAAGAAGTTCTGCTTTTACTCTATCAGGAATATTGAGAAAAGTATCCATTGTATGATTGATTATCTTACCCAAAGAAGTCGGTTTATCCAACTTTATTCTATCAAGTAATGCTTTGTTTTCTTCGCTAAGGTTAATAGTTGATTTATAAGTATTTTTAGAATTCATATATATACCTCCTTGTTGCTTTAATAATAGCATACATTAATATTCTTGTCAATACCGTATTTTTATTTTTCGGCATACATAAATATTCTTGCAAAAATATTAAGAGCATATTTTAATGTTGCCTAATATAAAATGCTTATGGTATGTATGCAATTCATTCGCTTTTTAGAGAAGAATAAAAAAAGTATATAATTAATAATAAATACAAAAAACTTATTTCTTTAATGTATTACAGCGAATGTTTTGTTGTATCATTGCCGATAATTCTTCCGTTACACTCTCCCCAACAGACTCAAATCTTGTACAGGCATAGCCTTTTTCACTATACTTCTGCAAAAAATGTCTGCCTGTTTCAATGTCTATCTCCTTTCCACCAAATGAAAAGCATACCTGTTTTACCTCAGGGTTTTCGGACAGGAAATTCTGAAGTGCTGTATCATCAGTTCCGCAAAGGCTCAAGCGAGTGGAGTTGAGCCATTCACGCTTGCTGTTATAAGCAATATTGCTCATAGTAGCATCAGCTAATAAGTCAATCGGAGATTTATATACAATAACTTTGCTTTTATCATATCCTTTAATATAAAAGCTGTTTTTTGCTACCCCCGATATGCTGACAGAATTATCATTTGTATTTATGCTGTATGAATAAGCAGGCGCTCCTGCTTTATTATGACCGACAAAAGAAATGTTGTTTTTATCTGAGCAAATGTAATTCTTATTTATCAGAGTAGTAACAATTTCAGGTGATATTCCGAGTTTTTCGGTTAAGTAAGTATATGCTACATTATTTTCTTTTTCTACGGGTAATCGTAACGGCAAGTCCGGCATATTGTGCAGTTCAGCATATCTGCACAAATCTTCGTTGTAGTCTTTTGTGCGTGGCAGGATTACATCAACACGATAACCTTGATTTTTATACTTTTCGGAAATGACCTCACAAGCTTTTCGGCCTGCGAGGTCATTATCTAATCGTAAGTTTATATGTCTGACTGTCGGGTGATTTTGCAAAAAAGTTTCTAATGCTCTGTCAGATACACCTGCAAGACTTAAGCGTGTAGCGTTAAGCCATTCTTGCGGATTACCTGTTTCGATATTGCACATTGTTGCGTGTGAAAGCAAATCAATAGGCGATTCAAATACATCTACCGTTGTATTGTCCTTTCCCATAACAAAAAATGATATACTCTTATCTGAACCGGGAGAGTCTTTTCTGTACTGCACATCAGTTAAAGTGCCACGCACAGTAGCATATGCCGGCAGTTTATTTGTTCCGTAACCGACAAACACACAGTTGTGCATTACATCCTCGTATAAATACTTTTTGTGCATAAGCTCATTGACTATTTCAGGAGCTATGCAGCGAGTTTTCGTTAAATAAGCAAATACTCGTTTGTACTTACCTTGTACAGCTACTGGCATTTGCAAATCTTTTTTTAGTTCTTCCGGAGGAAGCTGCTCCGCTTTTTTGTATTGCGGTACTGCAACGGAATTACTTTTGTTCACATTAAAAAGTGTCATCAGGGCTTCTTCGTATGACTTGTTTTCCACTTTCATCATAAATTCTATAACATCAGAACCACCAAATCCTCTGCTGTTCCAATACCAACCTCGTCCGTCAGCACGCACAATAAAGCTATCGTGTTCCTTGCAACGCATCATAGTGCCTGCTTTCGTAAAATGGTATCCATATGTTCTTTCCAAGTATTCGAGCGTGGACATCTGTTTTGCCTGCTCTTTTTCCTCCCTTGTGAAATTGTAATATTCCTGACCGTCACGGCTTTTTATAACCTTCATAATTAGTCCTCCTTGTTATTATTTCTGTCAGCTTCGGCAATTCTTTTACGCATTAAATGTAAATGAAAAGTCAGTGCTATGACAGGTAATGTGTTTATTAAAATAAGTGTGTTGTTTCCAACGCATAAGCCGACAACCGTAATAACGGCAACAATAATTGCAGAAAAAAGCACCAACTTCTTAATTGAAATCGGTGCTTTGTCCTTACCCGTCATTTTGCTGTATGCTATAAATCTGAAGTGCAGTTCCCAGCGGTAATAATTCACCGCAATTAGATAGTAAATGTAGAATATTGAGATTATTATTATGCTCATAATTACCTCCCGAGCGGACAATTTGTCCACTTTAATTAGAAAACCGGCGCCGCAGGCTTTTTAGACTGCTACGCCGGTTAAATTTATCATAAAGAGTGTGCATTACTATTACGCATTTTAAGCAAAATATTTTCCACCTTTTGTTTATCGCTTACATTTATTCTTATTACGCTTAACTTACTTTCCTGAATTGTGCCCTCAAAAAATATATTTGAATTTTTTATAGCCTGTGCTTCCTTATATGATACTTTTAAATAATAATCCTCATTAGGGTTGTGAACGCTTTTTCTTATATCTGCTGCCTTTACAATTCCGTCAACGCAGGAATGATATACAAAACTTTTTATCTCCGACATATCATTGGTTTCATAGAAGTTAACAAGCAGTTTTGAAAAATCTCGTTGCAGCTCTATCGGTATAGATATTATTCCAACACCGTTTGAAATCATTATCTGATTAGCCGCAAGCATACTTGTTCGTTTATTCCCATCACCGAACATCTGTCTTCTCATAAGCGAGAGCATCATTGTGATTGCTTTGTCAGTAGGGTTCTCAATTTTTAGAATATCAGAAATTTCTTCCTTTATTTTACTTTCAATAGGTAAATCCGGCTTCCAAGTAGTTCCGCCGATTGAAACGGGATAACTTCTTATAAAGCCTGCGTCGTTAATCAGATTGCTACCTACAATCTGATTAAGCTTGCAAATATACGGATAATCAATAGGATATTCTATACTATCAAAAATAAATTGCCAAGCGTGTTTAAGATTATTTATTGCTATAACCGTATCAACTTTTATGTTGGATACAATTAAGCCATTATAGATTGCTTCTGTATCCGGGAAAGTAACATTAAGCCCCTCTAATTTAGCACTTTTCCAAATAATATCAACAATATTCCGTTTGGCAAGAAAAACATTATCCTCTACGGACATATTAAATTTATCAATCATATCCATTTCCGCCTCCTGAAAAAGTATGTGTAAATTCATTATACCCTTTACATTTTTATATGTCAAACTCTATATATCTCCAACCGGACAAATTGTCCGGTTCTAAATAAAATCAGCCCCTCTATTTTGAGGAGCTGATAATTTTTTCCTTGAATTGTATGTCTGTTTGCAAAGACAGCAGCCTTCCGATTTCAAACAAACAACCATACTCAAATTCGGTCTTTTCGACGATTTCGTTATTACGGATAGTGCGGTAATAAATACCGTCAAAGTAAATTTGCTGATACAGCGGTGAAATATCGAAAACGGAGCAGTTGTATTTACTTTTATCAAAGCTCAGACTGCCTACGCATTTTATTATACCTGTTTCTATTGAGTGATTGCCTTCTTCTACAAAAGTAATTCCCAACGGCATAATCAGTCGGTATGATTGATTTATTTTATCTTCCTGCCAAGGTACACCGTTTCCACCGATATGCTTAAATACATATTCCATTTTTCCAAAATCCTTTGCAGAGCTTATGACAGAGTCTTTACCGAGATATACTTTGAACGGGGATATTATATCAGATTTGTTTGGAGTGTCACCGAATAGAATGTCATCTTCAAGTATATAGGTCTTGTTTTCGCATTTTTCTTTAATAATTCTGAAGGTATTGTTGGTATTGATAACATCGCAAATATGCTTGATATACGAAAAAATCGCAGAGTTGTCTTTTTTACCGCCAAAATCACATTCATTTGAGTTGTTTATTTCAATAAGGTTTTCAGCAAAATCAAGAACAGCATTCAGTTCTTTTCTTTTTCTGCGATATTTCGGGGATACGAGGGAGTGGATAGTATTTTTCAATCTCATTGACATTCTCCTTAATACAATAGTTAATTACTTGACACAGCTCTAAATAAACTTTGATATTTTTACACAGCTGAAGCGTTGAAATCCTGCGTATAGTATAGCATAAAAGTGTGAATATTTCTATCAGCTCGAGAGCTTTGCAAACCTCGATATTAAGCAGGACCTTTTCGTGTCCGGAGTTCTCCTCAACAAGGGTTTCTGCGCTTAGCTTGCTTAACAGGCATACATCATTGTTGATATTACAGTCCGTCAGATATCCTGTGATTTTGGTACACAGAAAAATAAAGCTGTCACGCTCTGTAGGAAAATACTTTTTAAACTGCTTTATTTGTTCCTTACAGTCTTTATTTCTCCGGTAAAAGCTTTTCCAATTACGAGCTGTAATGGCGGTGATATTAAGTTTTATATTTGGCAGCTTCGCTTCGCTTACGCAGCAAAAGAGCCTTTCTCTGACCTCGCTGCTGGAGGTATAATCTTTTTCGTAAATCCTGCTTATTAGCCTGTGGCAAAACATAAGCCTTTGCTCAAACGAGGAATATTTGCCACGATACTCAAAGAAATCCTTTGACATCTCTGTGATTATTGATATTAGTCTGTATAACTTGACTTTCATAATAAAACTCCTTTAACCGGACAATTTGTCCACTAACAAAAAACAGCCACAGAAAAACTCTGCGACTGTTGACATAAATTTTTGATTGTGATAATATAATAGTGTAAAGAAACGGTTTTAGCTGTTTCGCTTACAAAATGGTTATATTAAATGACAACCGCCTTGTATTCGCAGTACAGGGCGGTTATTTCTTTCTTATGTTCTTTATGATTTCATTTACTACTGTCAAAGCAATAGCAAATGTGAGTAATAAAATTACATCAGTCATTAAGATACTCACCCCCTTTCGCAAGGGAGCTGAAACAGCCGCCACCGTTTCCTTACTTGAACATTATATCAGACAATCCGCATATTTGCAAGATAACCAGCAGAATAAGAAAAACGCAATGCAAGGTCATTTTTTTGCGCTTGCTGTGCGAGTCATTGCATTTGAACGGATTTTTTAAGTGATATAAGGTTAAATTACATCTATACTTTAAGTATAATTTTATTCTATTCTTTTTTCTGTTGGTATAAAAGTGGGTACTATCATATGTACTGCAAAAAAATGGACTACCCCTTGTTACAAAAAATAAATTTTTCCTACTTTTCCTCTTGACAAATGCAACCGTTTGTTTTACACTTGTAAGTGAAGATGCATATGCTAATTTATAGCATATATTTAGACCTTGTCGAAGTAGTGAGCGGCAAGGTCTTTTCCTTTTTCTCCTAAATTTATAGGTATATTTCAAAGGAATAACCTTGTAATGATTATCAGAAAAGCTGCCGTCACTTTTTTTAATTCTATACTTCCTTATGAGTTTCATTGAAATAAGCTCCTTTACAGTCTTAACTACAACTGTACGCTTAATTTCTAAAGCGTTGGCAATATCATTAAAGCTGTTCCAACAACGCTTATTAGATGGATTCGCAGCCTTGCAGAAGAATAAATACATTCTAAACTGAGCTGATGTAAGTTTATGCTTAAATATTTTACGGTCAACAAAGAAATAGTTTTTTCTCATAACCGGCAGGGTATATACATATGCGTCCAGCTTATGGTAATCGGCATAATAGCGTCTAATAGCTCGAATATAGCCGTATAAGGAAAGTTTGGCAATAGCCGATGAAACTGTTCGTGCAGAAGAAAAGCCGCAAATACGGGCAATTGTGGCTTGATTTACCTTGATATACTTCTGCCCTCTGTATATCGATTTAGAGCGTAGCGAATGGAGAGCCGCAAGGACTTTGATTTCTCCGGCAGAGAGCTTACCGCCAAAAATATCGTTAGGCATTTTAAAAAGATTTCTGTTCATTAATTCACCTCGTTTCATTAATACAATAGGCTTTTTTAGTTGTTCTATATCAGAGCAATTAAAAAAGCCTGTTGTTTTTTCAACAGACTTTTTGACTTACTTCGCATTAGGAAATTCAAAAAGCAACTTTGCTGTTTTGGTATCATAAACCAGCACTGAGCTGAATGGCTTGCCGGTCTTACTTTTGAATCCGCTTATAGTTTTTGTTCTGTGTTGCCTAAGCAACATAATAAGTTGAGTTGCAGTCAATTTTTTACCACAAATCAAGAACGGCAAAGAGAATTTACATCCATTTTTATAATTTGAGCAGTAGTAATTATTTTGCCCTTTTAAAATAGCACTGCCACAAATAGGGCACTTTTCTCTTTCAACGTTAGCTGAAGAAACATCATCTTTTTCGTTAAACGCATACCATATCGTCGCATATGGGTGCTCCTCGGTGAATCTGTCAATGTTATCGTAATCAGTTGTGTAATGATTAATGTTTTCCTTGGTTGTATAGCAAATTACCATAGAATTTATATCTCCTTATTCAATAATTAACTTTGCTGTGTATTCTCTGCCTGTGCTGTTATTGGTTGCCGTAATAGTAACCGTTGTTCTTGATTTAGTTTTAACTTGTATTTTATTTGTTCCTCCGCCTATTATTTGAACTGCACTTGGGTTGCTAATACTGAATGAACAGTTATTTGCATTAACAAGAGTAAAGGTGATCACCTCATTAATATTACAATACTTTTCAGCCGGTGTTATGTATACACTGTCTTGAGTTTCCTTTTCTTTGACTACAACAGTGCAAGTTGCAGAATGATTACCGGCAGTTGCAGTTATATAAGCTGTACCCGCAGAACGGGAAACTACATAGCCGTCATTTACTGTAGCTACATTAGAATTTGATGTGCTCCAGCTGACTGACTTATTTGTTGCATTCGAGGGAGTTATATTAGCAGATAAGTTTATACTTTCACCCGCTGTTAAAGTTTTTGAAAGATAATTAAGTGATATACCACTTACCTCTATATCCTTGCTCTGATTGCTCGAGTAATTATATTCGGGCTTGCTTACTGTAACATAACTATGAGAACCTGAGTTGTTTCCACCGTTGTTATTCTGATTATCATTTGAGTTGTGATTGTTGTTGCTTTGATTATTATTATTTCTACTCTCGCTCTTGAAACGACTTTCTTCTTTTGTGTCGTTCTGATGGCTATTGCTTACGGTAGCAATGGCAGCAGTTGCAGGTTGAGTATTGTCGGCTGCAACAGTTGCAACGGACACTGTTGCCTGCGCAGGAATGGTTACACTTTGGATTGATACAGGTTGAGTTTGATTAGCTGTAGTAGTAACAACTTCTGTAATACTTGATGTTGTTTCTGCTGATGGTTTATCCGTTGCTTTATTACAGGATTTGACACACAGTGCAACAACAATCAATACCACAACAGCTACAAAAGGAATTAACAGTAGCGGATTAAATTTAAAGTCTTTCCTCTTTTTCTTGTTCTTGATTTTTTTCGGCTTTCGAGTCGGTGTTTTCTTAGGTGTTTTTTCTACAGGCTTTGGAACTTCTTTACTCTCATTGTCAATGCCGGTCACAACATTATCCCCTGTTGATTCAAGTATCTGAGCAAGCTTAGCACTTGATATTGCACCTTTAATTACAGAAGCAGACGGGAATATTCTGCTCTCGTCTGCTTCTGCCAATACTACTATTTTGATGTAGTTGTATGTATAGCCTATCTGTTCAGTTATCTGCGGCAAAAGATTATTATAATCTACTGCCGTATCAATAATTATTGCATTAGGTGTATAGCGAGTTCCAATTTCTGTAACTAATGTTTGAGATACTGTATTAATTACACCTATGGTTTTAGTATTTTTCAGCTTATTAATAATATCTGTATATGCTTTGCCGTTGACCCTGTCGGCTACAATTAATACATTCATTGTATCATCACTCTTTCTTTTGGTCAGCCATTTTGGTTGAGAACAACTTGTACACAGCTGAATTTTTATTAATCTGATTATCAAATGGGATTATCTGCTTACCGTTCTTAATCAGACCTTTGCCGGGCTCATCAATATCAAGATAAGCCGCCTGTTTTTCTGATAATTTGAACATACTCTTAATCTTATCTAAGTCTGTTTCATTCTGAGCCAACATAATGCAAAAATTGCTGTTTTGTAGCATTTTTGTTGCCTGCGGGCTTTCCATAACTTCTGACATATTTTGTGTGTAACCTGACGCTACACCTCCATACTTACGAATTCTTTTATACACGTTTTCGAAGAAATCGCCTGTTCTAAACACACCGTTTGTATCTCGGAAGAACATAGAAAACTCATCCGTAGTAAACCAAGTACGAATACCTCGTTTTCGGTTTTCAATAACCTTTTGCCAAATACTTTCAAGAATTACAAGAGAACCAATATCAGAGAGCTGTTTGCCCATTTCTTGTACATCATAGATAATAATTCTCTTGTTAAGGTCAACATTGGTATGGTGAGCAAATGTGCTGAAGTTACCTTTAACATACAGTTCAAGTTTAAGTGCCATATCCTTTGCTTCCTTTTCGGTCTGAGCAAGCAAAATGTTGTAGAAATCTACGAGCGTAGGCAAATATTTTTTGTCACCATCATTAGCCAAGAAATCTTGATACACTAAGTTTACACATCTGTCAAGTACAGTTTTTTCGTTTGCAGTAAGCCCAGAGCCTTTTACACATTCGCAAAATGTCATTATAAAGTCTGTCTTGAGAGCGACGGCGGATTGACCCTCGTCTGTATATGTTATATCAGTATCAAATAAGTTTATATGCGTATTTGTGTTTGGCGAAACAGTAATCACCTGTGCGTCAAAAGCATTATTCTTAGTCATTGCTGCCATATATTCCCTCTCAGGGTCAAGAAAAATAAATACATCATCAGGATACTTCAATGCTCCGTTCAGAAACTCCAGCTTGCCTGCCATTGATTTACCTGCACCCGAAGTGCCGACGACAAAGCCGTTAGCGTTAAGTCCCTCACTTCTGTCTATAACAATCGGCATATGCGTAATCTGATTAATGCCGTAGCATATTCCCGACTGGATAATATTGTTTTGATAAGTAAAAGGAATGAGATTCGCTACCTCATCAGTAGCGAAGTAAAACGGTTGCCCCAGCAAAGTTTTATCATCGGACAAAGCCGGCTGAGCAAATGGCAATATACACTGCAAACCTTTTTCTTGAATTGTAGCGCCTGTCAGTACATCAAGTGTAACCTGATGTCTGCGAGCTGTTTGCTTAATATAATCTCTTAGGTCATTGAGTTCTTTAAGGCTGTTAGCTGCAACATAGATATACATAGCAAATTCAAACAAATCACAGTCTGTAGATGATAATTTTTCCTCAAGAGCTTCAAGCTCTTTTTTTCTCCTCTGCAAAGACCAAGGAATGAAACTACTACCACCACTTGCACCACTACGCTTATAATTTATCTCAAGTCTACGGTCAATTCTACCTTGTAGGTCATTCATCTGTTCCTTGAGAATATCAAGACTCGTGTCCTTTTCAAGTCTTGAAAAATGCTTACTGACAATGATTTTAGAAGAATTGTCAAGCAAGTCCATAACAAACTCATCATCACAAGTTCTTGAAAACCTTTTTGCGAACATCACACAAGAATAATCTAAGCCGACTTCATTGTATTTTGAAGCAAACTTAAATGATGACGGTGCAAGATAATCTTTAAGATTTACATCTACATTGAAAAAAGATGTAGGGAGTAAAAACTGTTCAGGATTAGAAAAGTGGTAAATGCGATGAATGATTTCAAAACTTTTCTCAGGCGGGAGAAGTTCAGTCTTGATATTAATCTCAGCAAACTGAGCTGCAATTTCATTATAATGCTTAAAAAGTACATTGATACTATCCATTTTCACAACAGGCTTAAATGAAAGAGCACCATATATTTGCTGTTCACAAGAGCTGTTCTCGGCTTCTGCGATGATAGCTTTTTGCTTCTCAACAAAGCTATCATATATTTCTTGAGTACAAACACCATTGTATTGCGGAACTAAAGCATCTACATAATTATTAATGTCAATGTCTGTATTAACAATAAATTCTTGATATTTAACCTCAGACGGCAAACAGTTAAGAAGTTTTTGATACCTTTTGTATATGCCGTTACGCTCATTATCTTTAAACACCTTATAATCAATGTTTGGAATATAAAAAATCAGGGAATATGTATCACCTATACGAAAAATGCCATTATCATAAATCTCGTCAAAAGGAATAGTATCCTGAGCGGTTTTCTTTACTTTTTTAGACTGTGACTTTTTTCTCTGCGGGTTTTCTTTTTCCTGTTCAACATATATTTTACTCGTCGTTTTCTTCATAGTATTTAGCTCCTTTGCTTTGGTAAGGTCTGTAAACAGGACCTTTCATACACACAATAAAATGTTTGATAAGGCTCATACCGTTCACTCTTACTATACTTATAAGAATTGTAGAAACTACTTCTACAAAAATCAATGCCATAACTAATTCCGTCGGTAATTTTAAAACGAATAACAGTATAACAAGTGTAGCTGTTACTATCACACCGCCTATTGCTATTCCTATAATTTGCTTAACTGTCAAACCAAACATCTTCTCATTTGGTCTGACAGTCTGCTGTTTTGTCATTTGTACTTTTCTCATATTAACCTCCTTATGATAATAAGTCCACTAATACTTTAGGTGGTTTACGAATAATTCTACACGCAGCTAAAACGATAAGACATCTACCAAAAGAATTGCCAAATGCAGACACGATTGATGTTAAACTTGTATCTGTAATAACAGTGCTATCATTAATCCATATAGTTGCGACTGCGTATACAACAGCAATAAAGAATAGCGAACAACAAGTAGATAAAAACGCACTAATAAATTTTTTGAAATACATTCGTGTTTCTTCACCTACAAGTGTAGCAAAAAATATTGGTGACACAGTAACCAATGCTGTCATTTCAAATCCTCTTGCTATCAATTTGATAATTACAGATATAATTGAAACTATTAGTACAATACATAGTATAGAATATGGTAAAGTCAAAAATATTTGATATAAAAAATTAATCAAAGCACCAATGCCATTAAAAGAATCGTTTGCTGTTGCATCACCGATTGATGATGTGAATGTGGTAAATGCAAATGTGTTATATGTAAATTCACTCACAATTTGTTTTGTAAGGCTACTAATAATATTTATTATATAAATACAAATGGTGATTGACAAATCTATCCATATCTTTATAAGCAAAACTCTTGCAAATATTTTAAAAACACCTTTTGTTTCCATCAATTCAAACTGCAGAGCTGAACGAGAAACATTAATACCAAACAATACGCAAGCAATAAAATAAGCAAAAGATTTAACTATCGGACTTACGGTATTTGCAATGTTTTTAATGTTATCTGATGTCCAAGATACGCCAAAAATCATAGCAGAAGTATCAGAACTGTTACCGATGCTTGTAATAAAAAGACCCAATTGATTCCATAGAGTAGTAAATATATTATAGTTAGTTCCGTTGAATTGTGATGTTATATCTACTGCTTGATATTGAGCAGAAGCATAGGAAGAATTAATATCACTAACTAACACATTAAGTTCACTGGTTTTAGTTGCTATATCAGCGACTAAATTTTGATATGCTTCTGTAGTTACCTCTTTACCATTGATAACCGGAACGTTCGGACCACCACCACATAACTGTTTTACATTTTCAGTCAAATTAACAAGGTCAGCATAAAGATTATTCCAGCGGTCACTATACGCTGTTGCTGTTCTCGAACCACTTTTGTCATAGATATACTCCATTTGATAAATTACATTTTTAGCATTATCTGTATCAACTACATATCTATTAAAACTCGAAGTTAATGTATTGGCATTAACATAACATCGTTCACGAACTGATGACCAACCATTCATATCAATATATTCGTGAAAATAATTTGTATTAATTTGACTTGTTACAAGTCCCCAATTATTACTTTTTGCAAAAACTGATACAGTTGATAATGATATTAGCATTATAATTGCTAATACAATGCAGATTATTTTACGGTTTGTTTTTTTATTAAGTTGTTTCAAAAAACCACCTCCATTGTGGGCTGACATAAATATACAGCCCACAATTTTTGTTTTGCGAATTATAAAAATATGTATCTTACCGCAACGCAAGCAGCACCGCAAACAGCACCTGTAATTACGGCAGTAAGACCTGAGTTAAATCCACGCTTATCCTCATTAGCCTGACCTTCAGCCATCGCCTTGAATCCAGGAATACAAGAGCAAGCAATAATAAGAATGCCTGCTGCCCAGAATATGATGTTGAGCAGGGCATCATAATTGCTTGTGTCAACACCTTCCGGAGCACCACTACCACCTCCTTCAGCAGCAAAAGCTGTAGCGTTAAGTGCAATTGTGTTAGCAGCAATAGCTACAGTCGCATATGCTTTGATAAGATTTTTCTTTACTTTCTTAACATTGATTTTCATTTTTGAAAACCCCTTTCTAAAAAATTAAGCGGACAAATTGTCCGCTTTTATAAAATAAAAAAGAGAGCATTAAAACTCTCCTTTATGACTTATTTATGTGATTTTGTGTACTAAAACTGTTGCTTGATTTTTTTAGTAACTCAAAACCTTTTTTACTAATGTCAACAGCAATAGAAACACCGCCTGTAGCGGTTGCCGCTCCCGTCTTAGCAGCCGCATTTACCGTTGTTTTAGCAGCCTTAGTAGCTACTTCGGCATTCTTTTTTGTTGCTTGTGCTGCTTGTTTTGCTTTTTGTATTTTATCTGCTGCTTGCTGCATATTATCAGGTGTAACTTTTGTAATTTTGAGATTTGTCTTAATACCTTTTCTGTCCTGCTGGGCAAAATAGGTATTAAGTTTATCAGTCGGCTTTGCATTGCCGTTCTCATCTACGCTAATAAACTCATACTTTTTAAGCATATCAAACATTTTTTTCATAACGGGGTTATTATCAAAGGATTTGATATTGAGTGTATCTACATACCTAAATACATTTACATCATCTTTAGTTCCGGTAAATTCTACCACGGCTGTATTTTTAAAGTTTTCGTTGTACAATGTATTCTTGATGTTTTTTTCGAGCTGCTTTTTAAAATTCTCTGAATTGACCAGCTCTTTGCCTTTGTCGGTAAGAGTATAGATTACATCACTCTCGGTTTTCGACCACTCACGCTTGAGCAAGCCGTCGTTAACAGCGTTGTTGTATGTATCCATTACATTATTTAAGAGCTTTTCGTCGCCCTTACACAGTTCAGATATAGCTTTTTCAGTGATTTTGTCTGTGTCAGCATAAGCAATATCTGTAAATTGTCCTGTTAGCTTAATATTGCTTGACAATTCATTTACATTATTGCTTTTCTGTTGCACGGATTGTTGTGCTGTTTCGGTTACAACATTATGATTTTTTCCGTTGTTGCCGTAAATTGATTTATTAATAATGATTGATGTTGCTTGTTGCACTATGCCTTTAACAGTTTGTGTAGCAAACATTGTCTGAGCAGTATCTTCAACACTATTCATTTACTTGTTGCATCTCCTTTATTTTTTCAACTACAGGACTTATGTCAAACATAAAATCGTCCTCATAAGGCTCATCTGAAAAATCCTGCACAGGAGGTAACTCTCCGTTGTCAACACTTTCGCAGTATTCCTCATATTCTTCTTCTGACGGTTCTTCATTCGCAGGAAGTTCAATCTGAACATTATTACGTTCAAATTCAGCTTCAAGCTCTGCTTGCTCCTGCTCTTTCTGTATTTCGACTTCTTCTTCATATGCCTTTAGTTCTTCTTTAGATTGTGTATTATGCTTATCATACATTTTATGATATTCAATTAATCGTTGCGTCCATATTGGCATATATACAACAGAAACATCTGTACAATTATGTACATATTCCTTGTATTTTGAGCCACATTCAGCAAAGCGTGGGTGAGATGGAGTGTCAAATTTTGGTAGATAAACAGGGTCTTCATATCCAACGAAAACTATGCAGCTTCCGCCATACTTTCGGGTCTTTCCTTTAGGCTTAATAGCTTTTTTGATTTCGTTAGGATAGAGCAGAGGTCTTTCAATGTAAGCTTCAGTATCCTGCCCACCGCCACCATTTGACATTCCTCTGTTAAAACTTCTGCTATCACCACGAACAGTAATTTTATCGAGCTTAGCGGATACATATTCGAGTGTATCCTTATCCTTTGAGCCAAGCAAAGTGAAAATATCACAGTTACCAATTATAGCTTCGTATGTTTTTTCGTAGATAGCCTTAAGCTGTGCAAGACCTTGCAGCACAATACATATTCTTATGTTGTAGCTTCTTACAACAGAAAGAATTTCATTGAAAGAAGGTACTTCACCTATGTTCGCAAACTCGTCCATTTCACAACTTACAAGCAATGGTAAACAGCCGTTGTACTTCGTATCGGCTATATACATAAGTCGCTCAAACAGCTGAGTGTAGAAGATATTTGAGATTGCCTTGTATGTGTTTCTTGCTGCGGGTAAAATAAGAAATATTACAGTTTTTTCGACACCGACCATATCAAAGTCCATCTCATCAGTTGATGTGATTGCGTCCAAATCGGTAGTAGCAAACAGCGTGAGTCTGTTAGATAATACTTCAAGAACCGAAGCCATTGTTTCCTGTGGCAAGCCTTGAAAGCCTGTCCAACTGATTGTGCCAAAGTCATTCGGATATTTAGCAGCGTGCTTGTTCATACATCTTGCAAGTTCACAAGACATATCAATTTGATTATCAGAGTATGAAACACTATTAACTAAACGAACAACTCTGCCGAACGATTTTATTTCTGTATCGTCTTTAAAAAGGTAAAGCATAAGCATTGAAAGAATTTTTTGAGCGTCACCGCTCCAGAAATCATCTTTTTCGCCCTCACCTTTTGTATTTTTCATAAACAGGTCAGACAACGAAAAAACATCTTGCTCGGATTTAAGATATACAAAAGGATTGTAAGAATTGCTGTAATGCAAATCTTTGAGGTTAAGCACTCTGACCTTGTAGCCATTAGCAATGAGCATACGGGATAAGTCACGATACAGCTCGCCCTTTGGGTCAGTAACTACATAGCTACCGAGCATTTGCATTATATGCGGCTTAATACCTCTGAACGTCTTACCTGCACCTGAACCACCAATCATAAGCTCATTTAGATTGGCAGTTTTTGAACCGTCGATTGGCACATAAAAATCTTTTGCAACAGGAATTGCTTTTTCGGGATTTGAAAATTCTTCTATCAGCTCATCGTCTGCCCATTTGGCAGAACCATGCTCCATTCCCTTGAAGTCGTTTCTGTCTGCTGATAAAAGCATTACACATATTAATGCGGCAGCTATAAGATAGACCCACCATAGCGAAATATGTATCTTTAAAATTTGCTTAATTATCTCAATTCCAAACGGCAAAGAGAAATCAAATGAAAACATATTGCTGATAGCTGTCAGCAACTGAAAGGCTTTCATATCTTGAACAGTGATATGATTTGTATAAGCGTAATTAAGAACCGAATAAATACCTAATGACACCAACAGAAAAAAGATAACAAACATAATGCTTAGCATAATAATCATAGGTTTTTTGTTTTTCCTGCGATTACGCAAGATATTTTGACTTGGTTGTGACAATATGACCATCTCCTTATACAACAAAAGAGGGAGCAATCAATACTCCCTCTTTAAAAATTCATCCTATGATTTTTGGTGCTGAAACTGTTGCCTGATTTATAACTGACATTACCTTATTGGCATCAGTAGCTTTAAATTTAATGAGATTGTCAGTTGCTGACTTTGCAAGCTGAAACTCTACACCGGCTTTTTTTAACTGCTTAATATTATCATCAGTTGCTCTTTTGTACATATACTCAGTGTTGTACTCATTGATGTATGCCTTATTAAGCAACTGATAAGCATTTTTTGTTTTAGGAACAACAATTGAGCGGTATTCACCGGTAGAAGATAAGTAAGCCGGCATACTGATTGTTAAATTACCATTGTCTGTATGCCTAAGTTTTACATTATGCACCACAAAAGAAGATACTACTAAATCCGCACGAGCAAGAAAGGTATTTCCCTCACTATATTTAGAGCAATTTACAATTCTTACTTGCGGTGAATATTTCTTGTTGCTTGTAGCATTGTCAATATAAGTAAATTGACCTGTTTCGTACATATCAATCAGCTTATCATTAAGCGCCTGCCTGACCTTGCTGTTAAACGGATGTGCAACGTCAATGTATGTACCGTCTGTAGTTAGCTTTGAGGGCATTTTTACATACAGACCGCCATATTTGCTTTCTTTGAGAGCAACGCTGTTAATAGTGATAGTATCATCAACAGTCACATTAGCAAGAGCAACCGTTCCTCTTCGTGGTTGCTGCAGAGGAGTTATTATAACTTGCGACAGCGTATTCGGTGGCTGAACGGTAAAGTTATCACTCATTATGTTCACCTCTTATGTCATTGGCATTGAATGTTTTACAGGTCTGATTAACCTTACGACTTCATCTTTGTTAGCTTCACTACATTTAACTATGTAGTGATCACCGGACTTGCGTGTATTGCTGATATACTCATCACGCTTTGTTTGCAACAAGCGTTGATACTCTTCTTCGCTAAGTTTCAAGTAAACATCAGAAGGTTTGTTGTAATTATTATCAACAAAATCGCATCTTCCGTCACCATCGGTATCTCTGTTGCGGAGCTTTTCAATTGCTCCAACAGATTTACGAGCACTTTCAATCGGTATATCCTGATAAATTACTTTTTTGTTTGTCATATCAATTACCTCACATTTTCATTGTATTATTCTGATTACTTACAATTTTAATAATATTGTTTTTTTCTTCTGCCGGATACTTAATAATATAATTTCCATCGTCCGACTGTGAAAACTCTTTGTATCCCTCAGAAGTAAGAATATCTTTTTGTTCTGCTGAAATTTTCATATATCTGTAACCGATTTTATCGGACAAATTGTCCGCAAGAGAACCCATCTTATCACATTTCTGCGATAAACCTGTAAAACCTTTTTCAATAAGATGAAGCAAGCCTTTATCATTATCAAGGTGCTTTGGAGCTTCGGTTACATCTTTACCGGCAAGCACTGCTACCGCATTTGCGGCGGAATGCCTTACTCCGCCCAATTCTTTAGAAAGCAACTTAGTTCGTTCCGCACTTGTTTTGAATGTTTCCGAAGCTGAATGATAGAGTTTTGCACCTTCTTTTACAAGCGAATCAAATTTTGTTGCCTTCAAAGCTGTTTTGAAAGCATTACTACCTTTCAGTCTAAAAGTCATAAGAAGTGATTTTAATGTGCTGCTGCATTTTTTTCCATATGATTTTAAATTTGAAACTTTATTTTTGCTCTCGTTAACCATTGTTTTCTGAGCATCTTTAATCTTTTCGTCTTGCAGGTTTTCAAGACTTTTATTCATAGCTTCAATTTGCTTTTCTAAAGCAATAATTTGAGTCTGAAGTTCTGCAACATATTTGCCAAACTTCTCTATGTCGTTACTGTCATTGTTCATACCCTCAGATTTAGCAATTCTGATAAGCTGACTTACAAACTCCGGTAACATTACCTCGTTTTTTACTATTGTATTCATATTTACCGACCTTTCGTTATAATTTAATAGCATTATTGTTGAGCAACTGTTGCACTTTGACTTTGTCAGCAGCAGGATATTTTACGATAAATTTTCCTCCGTCATCCGAGGGTGCAAAATCTTTGTAACCCTCAGAAAAAAGAATGTCTTTTTGCTTTTCGTTGACCTTGGCATAGTGATACTCATCATCACTACTCTCTACTATATCTTGTTTCTTATTTGCTTTATTGGACGAATTGTCCATTTCAAGAATAGCGTTAAGTTCTTTAAGTCGAGCAAGTTTCGTATTAAGCTCTTCTTCTTTGTCAAAAGTGGTATTGACAGCTTCTTTTGCTGAATCACAGTCGCTCTCAACCTTTGAAAGTTCATTTTTTGCTTTTTCAAGCTCACCGGGCAAGGACTTAAGTACATTATCAATTCTCGTCAAATTGCCGAAAATATCCTGACCTAATTCAACATCATAATGAGCAGAGCCATTAAGCGTTAAAATATATTTATTACTATGGTAAGAGTCAAATCTTAGGTCGAGAATAAAGCCTTTATATTCACCAATTCTGACTTTATCAGAGCCAATGCTTTTATCACAAGCAAGAAGCAGTTGTTGTCCTGCTTCTTTTTTGTCATTATAAGTAATGCCTTTAATTTTAAGTGCAAAATCGTCATTGATATGACTTTTTGCAAGCTCAATATCACTTTTGATTTTTTCAACATTATATTTTGCACTGCTGATTTTCTGCGGAAAAGTGCTTGCAATTTGGTCTTCAAGCTCATACTTTACAGATAAGAAATTAGCCTTTAATATTTTTAGCTTTGATACCTGAACATCCAAATCCATCTTCTCTTTAATCAAAGGATTGCCGCTTGCAAGTGCTTTAATCTCTGAGTACGAGAAAGCCGTTTCGTCAATATCCTCCGCTGACCTTACAGGAGATTTACTTGTCATTATCTGACTTATAAACTTTTGCTTGTTTTCAACAAGCTGATACAAATACGCATCAAAAGTATTTTCAGTTACATAGCTATAGATATGTACCAAAGAATTTTTATTGCCCTGTCTTATAATTCTGCCTTCACGCTGCTGTAAATCTGCAGGACGCCAAGGGCAATCGAGGTGATGTAAGGCTATAAGTTTATCCTGACAGTTAGTACCCGCTCCCATTTTACTGGTAGAGCCGATAATAACCCTTATTTTGCCACTTCTTACTTGACTGAAAATATCTTGCTTCTGCTGATTAGTCTTAGCATCGTGAATAAATGCAATTTCGTTTTCGGGAATACCTTTTGCTATGAGTTTTTCTTTTAAATCATCATATACATTAAATTTCCCCGCACCGTCGGGAGTAGATAAGTCACAGAAAACCATCTGTGCAAGTCTATCTTCTTTTGTTTTATCCCACAGAGAAAAAATATTATCCGCACAAGCGTTCAATTTACTTCCCTCAAAATCAGGCAGCATAGGATTGATAAGTCGTTGGTCAAGTGCAAGTTTTCTGCCGTCATTTGTAATTTTAAGCATATTATCCTTTGACGGGTCAACAGCACCACTACGAACAATTTCCGCTCTTTCTGCAAGTCCGGCGAGAATATCTTTTTGTTGCTCTGATGGTTTGGTAAGAACATTATGTCGTTCTACTTCAGGAACATCTAAATCTAAAACATCAGCGGTTTTAATGTCTGCAATTTCCCTAAAGGTACTCATCAGTTCAGGCAAATTAAAGAATTTAGCAAATCTTGTCTTTGCTCTGTACCCATTGCCTTCGGGATTGATTTTGTCAAGATGATTTCTGTAAATTCTCTAAAGTTGAAAATTTATCTGTCGAAAAATCACTCAATACTTCGTGCTTGCATATCTCTTGAAACACCGTATCTAAAGGCTTTTTCGCACTTTCCGATTGTTTCACATTTACGATAAATTTTGTTTTGCCTATGCGGGTTGAATATGAAAAATCCTTTTCTGTCATATAGTTCGTTCCTCCTTTTCCCAATTTTGATTGTTGGGCGTTCATTTTAGAACACCCGATAGTTTGCTTTTTTAAGCGTTCAAGAAGTTATAAAGTTGTGAGTATAGTCGAAGTAGTTATCTTTCCATACCACGCTTATTCCTGCGAGCCTTGATACGCTCTTGCCTTGCTTTTTCCTTTGCTTCTTTTTCGGCTTGTTTCTGTGCCTCCTTAATTGAAAAAAGCTGCCTTACTTTCTCTACAAAAAGTTTGGCAACTTCGGGAAAGTGTTCCAACGCTTCAAGAAAAGGTTTACACTTTTCTTTCAGATCGTTGTACCTGTTATTCATTCTTTCAAGTGCAGTGGCACTGTCATAATAGCGTTGTTGGTAATATCGGACATTATCCTGTAACTTTCCAATTTCTCCTCGGCTTGTAACTCCCTCCTTTGCAAGTGCGGTAAGCTGTGCGTAATCTTCTTTTGACATAGCCACCTTGCCAGTAATCGTTTTCTGCCCGATACCCTCAATCTCTCCTAAAGTTTTTGAAATATGGCGAGCCGGTTCATACTTCACTTGCACCTTTTCAATACGCTGTTGCAGTTTGTCTAAACGCTCTTTGTCCTGTTTTATTTGATACTGTAATGATGTCAAATGCTCTGCTGTACTTCCATATTCGCCACGCTGAAAACCTTTGAACCCTTGTTCCGTCATATGCTCAAATAATTCGTCTTGCAGAATACTGTATGACGCTCTAAACATCGGTTTTCCGTTCTTCCTAAGAAGTGGATTGCCTTTTTCGTCGGTCAGTGGAATGTCAGACTTCCATTTCTTTGAGTGGCTTATCTGATTGATGACTTCCTTAACAGTACCTCGGAGTTTTTCATCTTTACAACGCTTACTCCATAGGATTTCTTTTTCAACAACAGGCAAGACCATAGCGTGAAGATGATAATGATAGACCTCTTTGCCTAAATCTTCCGACACCGCTTTGTTGATTTCATCAGCGTGCATTACCGCCGATATAACATTGTCAGCACCGAACTTTTCTTCAATGAAATGGAACGCTTCTTCGTAAAATTCTTTCGCATATTCATAGCCACCGTTACGCTCAAAATACATTGTATTCACATCAATGACAATCTCATTAAAGAGAGTAGCGTCCTGCCTAAGTCCTCGGAGTGATACCTTTCCGTCTTTCTCCATCTGCTTCAGCGTTTCCATATAAGTCGAACCTATCGGCTCTTTGAAATGCACATTAAAGGGTATTCGTTCCTCGACAACATTCATATTTTCATAGGTTTCATTCTTGCGTTCGTTGTGTCTTTCTGCCTTACTTATATCAGCAGAATTATACTTTTGTACCCTTGCACAGCTCATATCAACCTTACTTATCTTTGCCATTTTAGACCTCCTTTCTCGAGAGGGCGAAGCCATTACACAACATTCTCTGAATGTGTGTAACCCACTATGACACTTTCAGACTTCGTCTGCAAAGATGTCGTGGGCAAGGGTGTTCCCCCTTGACCTCCTTAGATACCTCTCTCATAAAAACAGACTGTCCCATCAGCAGACAGCCTATCTTTATTCATTCGGTATTTCTCCTGCCGGCAAAGACCAGTACCACTGAAAGCCTTTCTTTTGTGAGAGGACACCGGCTTTCTTCTTTGCCTTTTTCACTGTCGATTTTTTGAAACCCTCCGCCTGAAGTTTTGCTTCACAATCAGTCGCAAGCATTTCTCCGTCTTTGAGCATTTCCAAAATATACTCCTGTGCCTTTATCTCCTTATCGTTCGGTCTGCCCATTTTTGGTGCAAGGGATTGGAACACTTCCTCCGCTGTCATTTCCATTTCAGAAATGAAGTTCACACCTTTTTCCGCAACCTCAAAAAGAATGGCAGAACCCATAGGGGCAAGGTTTGATTTTACCTGTACCAAATATCTTTCCGCCGGTGCTTCTTTGTTCGGTGTTCGTGCGACCGCAAGGATACTTCTGACTGCCCCCGCTATATCAATCGAACCGTTGGTACGGTAAAGGGGGTTGCTGTCTTTCATCTTGTTCATATGGGCGATAATCACAATGGCACAGCCGGTATCTTTGGCAACCGCAATCAGATGATTGAACTCGGCTCTTGTTTCGTTGGCATTGTTCATTGAACAGCCCTCGCCGATATAGGAACTCATCGGGTCAAGAATAAGCAGTTTTGCCTTGTACTTTTCAATCGCTTCACGAATACGGTTATCCCCAAAGGACAAGGACTTTTCATCTTCCTTGATGAAGATAAGATTTTCTCCGTTGCCACCGGCAGAGTTAAAGCGTGGCACTACTGTATCGTCTGCGTCATCTTCCGTTGTCTGATAGATGATAGTCATAGGTGTTTCTTCTTCGCTGTCCATAAAGGGAAGTGGTTCTCCCTTTGAAAGCAATGCTGCGATTGACAACATCAGTTTGCTTTTACCATCGCCGGGATCTCCTTGCAGCAGTGTTACTTTTCCAAATGGGATATACGGATACCACAGCCATTTCACTTCTTTCGGTTCAATCTCACTCGCCTTGATAACCTCCAACGGCACATTTACATTCATTTCATTTTCAATCTGTTTCATTTAATTTTTCTCCTTTTCGATAAATATTTAGAGCAGTATACCACGATATGACGGAAACTCTGCTTGCAGATATGACTGCATTTTCTACAAAGTCCGTTGTAGGTAATGCGATTTTTTCATTCAGAAACAATGCCCACTCTTGTTTCCGCTTCTTGCTCATTCTCGGCATACCAATTAATCCTCCTTTCCAGCCGAAAATATAAAAACCGCAGGGAAGATACATCTGCCTTATTTTGTGTATGTTTTCGGGGCGAAAATGGGGCAAAAATCCCTTTCTAAGCCTTTGAAAAACACGCACAAGGCATTTAACCTGCGGTTATGTAATGGATTATAAGGTTTTGGGTAACAAAAAACACCGTATTGCTACGATGTTTTCAGTCATTCTAATATTCTGTTGTACTGATTAAATAAAATTGCCGTGGATTATCCAAGATTTTTTTGCCCAATATATAATTTCAGACCACACATTTCTTCAATTTTATTTGCTGAAAAATGATTGTAAAAATCAGCCGCCATTTTTACAGGCTCACCGTTTTTCAAGTAGTAATAATGGTTGCTTTCGTCATTTTTTCCGTCAACATTGATGAAGTCATAAGATATTTCATAAATGTTTCCATTGAAGTCCGCAAAAGAATAATGCTCATTATTTCCACTTACATTGAAGCCTTCTCTTTCCAATATTTCATACAATGTTCCGAAACTAATTCCATAACCAAATTGACTGGCACATAAATCATCATAGAAAGTTGTATTATCTTCTTTAATAATCGCAATTTGATATTTGTGTTCGCTAACCACCTGTATGATTTCTTCTCTTGTGAATTTTTCATCAAGGTCGTTAAAATGGTAATCGGTATATGTTTGTATATAGTTTGTTATCGCTTCTTTAAGAGAACCTTGCGTAATATCAGTTACTCTGCCAAAACTATCGCCATCATCAACAACATAAGCAGGCATGTGATTCCTAATTGGTGATTGCATTTGTAAATGATAAGAAAAACTATTCGGAATCGTATATCCTTTTTGCGTTACATAATTCTGAAAGTTTTCTAATTCTTCATAGAGTTGTATCAGTTCCTCTTTTGTATGGAACTTTCCGACCAGTTGACTTGAATATAAACCTTGTTCTTCTTTTTCATCTAAGGTAAAATGGGGGAGTATTTTTGAATCGTAATACTTCTTTAACATCACATCTTCATAGTCATCGGTAAGGTGGTTCGTGAGAGTCTCCATTCCCCAATGATAATCATCTAAAACACGAAATTTGATGTCATCGGCAGTAATTTCCCAAAGGTAATCCGTATAATCATCTTCACCCGTAAGCTCTGTTCTTTCTTTGCTCACTTTAACATCTTCCAATGCGTAGTTTTCCTCTATATAGTCATATATATCTTTTTGCTCATATTTGGTTGTACAGCCAGACAGCAATACTACAACTAACAGGAAAGGTATTATTTTATATTTGCGAAAATTCATGTTCTCACCCCTCTTGCCCTGCTTTATACATTTACTGTTCCGTCATTTTCAGCTATAAGTGCCTTTGCAGGATTTGACGGATCATATTGAATGGTAACAGAATCTCCCACTGAAATATTTCCCATTTGATAAGATTTACGTTGTCCGACTGGAATACCTCCGATTTTTATCGCTTCGCTTTTCATCTTAACTGTTTCTTTTATATGATATTCTGCACCATCGACAAAATAAGTAACATACATAATATTCGGATAGTCAAGTCCTTTGATTTTGATTTCATCAACCCGTCCTTTTGTAACTCCCGAATATATTTTTTTCTTTCTGCTTCGTCTATGCTTAATCACGCATAATATCGCCGCTGTAACAATAATCGGAAGCATTATAAGCAAACCGAATATAATAAAAATCATCATTCCATCATTCATTATCATCATCTTCCTATGCGAGTTTATTTAACAAAAGTTACAACTACCCATTAAGTATATTACCACAAACTGACTGTTTTTTCAACTTTGATAGGCTTCTTCGACTATACTCACAACTTTATAACATCTTGAACTCTTACCGGAAAAGAAAAACTGCTATCGGTTAAGATAACAGTTCTTTTTCGGCTGGTATTCCATTATGAATACACAATATCATTCAGTACAATTTCATCAACGCAGGCTCGAATGTTATTCATCATTCCCACCCACCTCATCATATCCTGTGCTTTCAGCTTTTCCGTTACTCCTTGCCTTACAGCCATTTCCTTTGGCAGATACTCCGCCATACGACACGCCGAAGTATCAATTTTTACAAGGTGTTCGTTCAGCTTTCCGCTTGTCAGCAGATTAAAATATAAAATTTCTCTGTGTTCCCTTAAATAGTGTTCCCTCATTCTTCCATGTTTTGAGAGGGTAGGCGGTTCTTTTATCGTTATGCAGGGATAGTAGTAATCGCCGATAAGTTCGTACTCAATGCCGGTTCTTTCATCTGTGATAAATCGTTGCATACTGCTTTCTCCTTTTGCTTCTTGTGGTAAAATTCTAAGGATTTCTCATTATGATTTACCTTTTTGCATTCCTCGGAACAGAATTTCTGCTGACTGTGTGTAGGCCAGTAAAGACTGCCACACACCTCACATTTACGCTGACGGTAATAGTGATCGCCCCGACCCATTTCTCTGTCTGCCTTTTTCTTATCTTTTCCTGCCTGTTTACGACATTCCTTTGAGCAGAATATCTGTCTATTGCTTGTAGGGGTAAATTCTTTATTGCAATGAGGACATACTTTCTTTTTGATAATCTCACCTCCGTTTTCAGCGAGTTTTTGAGCCTTTCGTTTCTCTCGGTAGGCTTTTTCACGCTTACGCTGGCGTTCCAATCGCTCTTTTTCCCGTTGTTCCTCCTGCGCCTTTATCTCGGCAAGTTCTTCCTCTGTATAGGCAATATCCACTTGACCGACATAATTGAAATAAATATCAACCCTTTGTGTTCGTGCGTTTCCCACACCCTCAGCTTCATACACAACTATCTTATCAATCAGTTCCGAAAACATTATATCTGTGATTTCCGTCGGGTTTTTATATTTGCGTATCAGAGAAATAAAGTGCTTCAAATCAACAGAACTTGTTTTTTCTTCGGACAGTTGCTCTTGTATCGCTTTCATTTTCGTTTCAAGTTCTGCCTGTTCCTCGTCATACTGCTTCATCAACTGCTTATATTGTCTTTCGGGCAGTAAGCCTGACATCAGATTTTCATACAGACCACGAATGAGCGTAGTAAGTTCATCATAACGTTTCTGATAGCGTCTAAGGTCTGACTGGCTGTTCTTCGGCTTTTCCTCCTGCTTTTCATTCCAAAGGGATTGAAGTTCCATAGCAAAGGCTTTTTCATCATTCAGAACAAATCGTGATATTCTTTTTACTGATGATAATATCAAGGCTTCAACATTATCAGCACTAATGGAATGGGAAGTACAGGCACTAATTCTGTTTGCATACCCACCGCAACGGTAAGAGTATTGCACCGAACGGGCTTTCTTGCTGTAATGGGTTTGCAGGTGCATTCTCCTGCCACAGTCAGCACAATAAAGATAACCGCTTAAACGGTAACTATGACTGCCCCAAGCAGAAGCTCTGCCCGTTCTTTTTCTTCTTTTCTGAACGCTGTCCCACAATTCCTGCGATATGATAGGCTCGTGGGTGTTGGGGAATACATACTGTTCTTCTTCGGTAGTATTTTTCCTCTTATGAAGCTTGAAATTCGTTCCCACAGATTTACGCAGTATCGTATGCCCAAGATATTCCTGCCTTTCTAAAATGTTTCTTACCGTTGTCATTGCCCAAAGATAAGGGTTTGTAAACTTACAGCCATTATACTGTTCGGGGTGGTATTCCTTTGCGTATGCTGCCGGTATCAACACTTTTTCTTCGGTCAGTATTTCTGCGATTGCTCTTGTACTTTTTCCCTCGTTGGCAAGCAGAAAGATATGCTTTACCACCTCAGAAGCCACAGGATCAATCACAAGCGTTTGTTTATCGGTCGGTAATCGGTTATATCCATAAGGGATTGAACCGCTACAACGCTTTCCGTCTTTCATACGGGCATCAAACACAGCCTTGATTTTATTGCTTGTATCTTTGGCATACCATTCATTCATAATATTCAAGAATGGGGCAAAGTCATTATCCGAAGCATTATCACTGTCAATGCTGTTGTTTATTGCAAGGAAACGCACATCTTTCTGCGGAAATAAAACTTCCGTATAAAAGCCAACTTGCAGATAATTTCGCCCTAATCGGCTCATATCCTTAACAATGATTGTTGCGACATTTCCTGCTTCCACTTCCTTAATCAAGGCTTGAAAGCCGGGGCGGTTGAAATTCACACCCGAAAAGCCATCATCAGTAAAGTGGCGGATATTTCCAAAGCCATTTCTTTTAGCGTAATCTTCTAAATATTTCTTTTGATTGGTAATAGAGTTGGACTCGCCGTTAAGGTCATCATCTCGGGACAAACGCTCATAAAGTGCCGTAATCCTTGAAGTTCTTGACATTTCTTTTTCCTCCTTTCCGTTTGAACTTTCAATTTAGAAAGGACGATTTATATCGTCTGAGAAAAGTATAGCCCTCCGGGGAGAGTTCGAGTGCTGTTACCGTTTCACCAAAGGTAGAAGCCCACGCATCAAAATTACTCAATCCTAAATCAACAAGTTTGTTGTACTGTAAATACCTCTGCATTGTGTATAACTCTGTCATTGAATTGCTTATAGGCGTACCTGTTGCAAATACAACACCTTTACCGTCTGTAATCTCATCGAGATAACGGCATTTCATAAATAGGTCGCTTGACTTCTGTGCTTCAGTCTGACCTACACCTGCAACATTTCGCATTTTAGTGTAAAGGAACAAGTTTTTGTAGTAGTGTGCTTCGTCAACGAACAATCTGTCTACACCAAGCTCCTCAAAGGTAACAACATCATCTTTCCTTGATTGGTCGTTGAGCTTTTGTAGTTTGTTTTCCAAATTCTTTTTTGTTTTTTCGAGCTGTTTAATTGTAAAGTTTTCAGCGTTGTTGTCTTGTGCAAACGCAATGCTTTCAATAACATCATCAATCTGCGTTTCGATAATTTGACGCTGCCTTTCAATGCTCATCGGTATCTTTTCAAATTGCGAATGACCAATGATAACTGCATCGTAATCTCCCGTTGCTATACGGCTGCAGAATTTCTTTCTGTTCGCTGTTTCAAAGTCTTTCTTTGTCGCAACCAAAATATTAGCAGCTGGGTATAGCTGCATAAATTCAATACCCATTTGCTCAGTAATATGATTTGGTACAACAAACAGCGACTTATTGCATAAACCTAAACGCTTACTCTCCATTGCGATAGCGACCATTTCAAAGGTCTTTCCGGCTCCGACGGTATGTGCGAGTAATGTATTTCCGCCGTATATTGCGTGAGCTACTGCGTTTCTCTGATGTTCTCTTAACTGTATTTCACTGTTCATTCCGTCAAAAACGAGGTGACTGCCGTCATATTCACGAGGACGAACAGAGTTGAATTTTTCGTTGTAAAGACGGCAAAGTCTTTCTCGTCTATCTCTGTCTGAAAAAATCCAACTTGCAAAGCGACTTTTAATAAGTTCCTGCTTGCTCTGAGCAATGGCTGTTTCCTCCTTGTTCAGCACTCTTTTTTCCTTGCCGTCCTCAAAAATATTATCAAATATTTTTACATCTCTTAAATTGAGTGTATCTTCAAGTATCTTGTAAGCATTGATTCTCTTAGTGCCATATGTACTAACTGCATTTACAGATTTATCGAAGCTCTTATGTGATATTCTCCACTCGGAATTATATTCAGAATACGAAACATCTATCGAATCCCTTATGTATCGGGGAGTTCCTATAGTTTCATACATAAAGTCCCTTACCACATCAACAGGCAACCAAGTAGCACCTAAGCGAACATCAATCTCAGTTGCAGTTAAGTCAACGGGCTGAACAGCTTTAAGTGCGGTTATATTGCAGTCATATTGCTCCGGCTTATCGTAACTATATGATAAAGCTGTTCTGAGTTTTTCTCTTACATTGCCTGACAGATACTCATCAGCAGTTTGATAAATGTCCGTTCCGGGTACATTAAATATTACACCCTCAAGCTCATCAATAATATCATTAACAGATTTGCCGTAGAGTTGACTCATATATTCCAAGTCAATTTTTGCTTTTTCTGAAATGGATACCGCAAGTGCGTCAGATGCTGTATCGACTTTATCAACAGCCTTATGCGGTTGAATTGTTCGCTTGCTGAAAATATCCGATTTGCCTTTATAATTCTTTTCACTGTCAAATTTTTCAAGTGATGCAAGCAAATTGATTGAGTTATCTTTTTCGAAAGCCTTCATATTTGCTTTTGAATTAATATAACCGTACTCATTGACGAACCTATCATAGATAACATTGAGCTTTCGCTGAGAGTTTGCAATAATCTCATCAGGCATATCCTCAAGTTGATTATTAAGAACTTCTCGAAGAGCCTCTCTTACTTTAACAAGAGCTTTTATTCTTTTTTCTGCTGTTTTATTAACTTTTTGCTTCTCCATAATGCTGTTTTGACGATAATATATATCACCGTCAACAACTGTATAAGAGAAATTTTTAACATCAGGAGTAGCAGGAATTAAGTCTGCGTCCTCATCATCTTCCGTATCTTCAAAGAGCCTTTCAATTGCCTGTGCTTTATACTCTCCGTCAATATTAGATACAGCTTCATTCAGCAAGTCCTCAAGATTTGCATTTTCATAAGCAATGCACTCTGCTTTTGCTCCGAACGCTCCTGAAACTTCTTGCATTTCGCCGAGTATCATTTCCGGGTGTTCGACAAAGTAGCTGTTAATTGTAATACCGTTATCATCTGTGCCAAGATGTACCCAATCAGGCTCAATGTCAATCATTCTCTCACGCTTTTTCAGTATCAGAATATCGGAAGTAACCTCCGTTCCGGCGGTCTTTGAAAAAGTATCATTTGGAAGTCTGATTGCTCCGAGAAGTTCCGCTCTCTGTGCTATGTATTTTCTTACTTTAGAGGACTTTTTGTCCATTGTACCCTTAGAAGTAATAAAAGCAATTATGCCGCCCGGTCTTACCTTATCCAATGTCTTTGCAAAAAAGTAATCGTGAATAAGAAAATTATATTTATCGTACTTTTTATCAAGCACTTTAAGCTGAGCAAACGGAACATTACCGACTGCAGCATCGAAAAAGTTATCGGGGAGATTGGTTGTTTCAAAACCTTGCACCGCAATATTAGCCTGCGGATATAGCTTGCTTGCAATTCTGCCAGAAATATCATCAAGCTCTACTCCGTAGAATTTGCTGTCTGACATATTGGTCGGGCATAACCCCATAAAGTTGCCGACACCGCAGCTTGGCTCAAGGATATTGCCTGTTTTAAATCCTAAGTTATTAAGTGCATTATACACTGCTCGGATAACTGCAGGAGGTGTATAGAATGATGTAAGTGTGCTTGCTAATGCAGCTTTATACTCATCATCGTTTAGTAGAGCTTTTAGTTGTGCGTTGTTTTCAGCTTTGAAGTAGCTGTCAAGACCTCCCCAACCTACATACTTTGCAAGTATTTCTTGTTCTGCTGGTGTAGCCTGTCTGTTGCTGCTTTCAATTTCCTTAAGCGTTTTTATTGCGTTAATATTATTGGCATAACGCTCACTTTTTGTACCATCGGCAAAATTATCATCTGTGATTACATAGTTTTTACCATCAGAAGAAAAAATAACATCTTCTCGCTTTTGCTGAGCGGACAAATTGTCCGATTGCTCTTCCACTTCTTTTACAAATTCTTCCCCATAAACAGGAGTTAAGAGTGATGGTTCGTTATCTCTTTCCTGTTCAAGTATTGGCACAAGATTTTTATAGTTATCATACTGCCTTAAAAAGTCAATAACACCGCCGTCACCGTCGCCTATATCCTGCCGCTCTGTGTATTTTGTGCCGTCGGGCATATTGATAATGAATTTTGTTTTGGCATAGCCTTGATGAACTCCGTCAATTTCACCATCTTCGTAAGCTTGATATATTGCGTCCATATCATTGCCATATGTGTCTTGCTCATACTGTCTGAGTCTGACCCATTCATCATCGGCAGACTTCATAATTCTGTCAAAATCTGCTACCGAATAAGTCTTGCCATCTTCAAACGCAGGATGTTCGCTCCAGTCGCAAGTGATTGTCGGACGGTCGGCTTTTGGTTCGATGTCAGCTTGCTGTAATTTTTCATAATCATCAGCTGACATACTTCCGTCATAAACTGCCGTATCGAAATCATCTTCGAAACCCATACTGAATTTATCGGAAAAAGGCAAATTATTTTGCTTTGCAACTTCCTGTGCTTTGTTACGCAAGCTTGCTCTTTCCGCTATATCCTCCGGCTCAACGGTCAATATTTTATAACCGATTTCAACAAGCAAGTTTTCGTTATCTTCAAGATAAGAGGACGGAAATCCGACCATTGGTATCTTTTCTCCGTTAATTGTTCGTGACATAAGCGTTAAATTAAGTGCCTCGGCTACTTCTTGAGCATTATCACGTAACACCTCATAAAAGTCACCCACACGGAACAGTATTATCGCATCGGGATTTTCTGATTGTATCTCTGAATAAGAGTCATAATAACCCTTTTGGTTGAAATTGGTATCGACTGACAAAGCAATATTTGTAAGCTGATTTTTTACATCATCAGTCAGACCTTCGGCGAAGTGGCTGTTACTGTTGTATTTGTCGAGCGAATCACGGAAGAATTCACTGTCAACATCGACTGCAGTTTGTCTTCCTACTGAAACAATATAGTCAAAAAACTCAGATGTGTTATCAGGGTATTTTTTTGATGCTTCAATAACTTGTTCGTAAGGTATTTCTGTAATAACAAACTGACCGCCTGAATCTGCATCAGGATTGTAATAAATGTATGTAAACGATTCTTTGTCTAAATTATTGAAAAATAAATCTTTATCAAGCGATTTTTTAACAAATAAATGTTCATTAAACTGCCTATTTTCTGTAATCTTTTTTTCAAACTCTTCTTTGCTCATATCTGTACTGAGCAAAGGATAACGGCTGTCAAACAATGATACAGTATTATCGGTTATACCGATAATCTTATACTCATCAGCTCCGATGTAACACTTTTTCCCTACAGAATATGCAAGTTCTAACTCCTCAGCAGGGATTTCGGCTTCTTTTTGTTTCTCTGCGGGTAGTTCTTTTGCTTTCTTATAGTCAATGTAACCTTGTTTTTCAGCTGAATTTAGGTATCCGTCGGTTTTGATGAGATAGGATATAATCTTAGCGACTTTTTCCCATTTGAGTAATATTTTATTTTCGGTGTTTTTGTTAGCTAATAACAGCCCTTTTCCATCCCAATCAACACCAATATGGTTATAAGTTGCCGCACTTGACTTACCGCCAATCCCATACTCATTTTTCAAAAATTGAGCATTATCTTTTAAAGTTTCGTCTTTTGCAAATTGCTCGTATATTCTATATTTTCCGTTTACAACGCCACTTCCCTCAGTAATAATCTTATTGATTTGCTCCTGAGAAATAGAAAAAGCAGAGGAATTATCAATTACCTCTGCTTCTGTATTGCTTTTTAAATTTTCTTCATTTAGATGTAAATCATTTCTTCGAGAACTTCCTGACGAGCTTCCTCCTGAATGCTGTTGGCTAATTGTACCCACTTGAGCCAGTCTTTCTCCTTGAGTTCCTCGGTTACTCCCAATGCTTTCCTCTTCTGCTCTATCAATGTTTCGTACCTCTCCTGAGCCTGAGTTTGAACTGTTTCGAGGTGCTGAAGAATCTCTCCCGTCATCATCATTTCTTCGAATAGCATCTCGTCGTTGTTCTTCAAGTAATCTCTCCTTGCTACTCCCCAGTTGTTCAACTCGAACTCCGGAAGTGGAAGGTCCGGATACCAAATCTCGTCCTTGCCCAGAATATAATCTATTCCATTGACTGTTTTCCTTGTTTCGCTCATAACTTTTCTCCTTTTCAATTTCTTTGTTAATGCTATATGATATAACATTTAAAATTTCTTTTGCGGTATTTAATGTTGCGCTGCCAAGAGCCAGTGTTGTTTTTGAGCTATCAAACATAGTTACATCTTGAAAATCATTTGCATTAAACAATTTTGTAATATCATATCCGCAACGAGAAACCACTACAGCCATTGCACTTTTTGCAATCATATCACCGTATATTTTTTTTGCAGTAGCTCCGAATTTAACCAAAGGTGTATTATTATAAACTTTTTGCAAATAATTGTAATTGCTGTCAAGACTTATTAAAGTAAGTTTGTTGATAGCTCCTGAAATTGCAGTTTCAAAATTGGAACATTTTAAATTAAATTTTGAGTTCAGAGCTTTAACCACATTACTTTCGTGTTTATTGTTGTATCTCCATAATGGCACAGGCTTTGAATTTTCGGTTTCAACGGTTTGCGAAATATCGAAATAGTATTTCACCCTTATTCTTTTGCCTTGTGTAAAATCCAAAGAGGGAATACCGGTTTCTTGTTTTTTTACTTTCCTGCCAAATTTACTATTCCAATCTTTAAGCTGTAACAATGCCGTTGCATTTGGAAAAGTTGTATTGACTAAAACAAGTTCTCTGAAATCAAGTTTGTAGTTATTGCAAGATGTATGCAAGAATTTGAGCCAATCTTCGGGTGTTGCTGTAATATATCTTGTTTCATTTTCAAGCATACGAAGATAATTTTTTACTTTGTTTTCATATTCTATTGACATCATTATTCTCCTAACAGTTTATTACTTTAAAGCGTAAAAGTCAAGCCTAACTTGAACTTTTTTTGATTAAGTAATAAAGTCCATCGCACTTATATAAGTTTGGTAGCATATAGAGTCCTCCTTTTCTTAAATGTCAAATTGAATTAGCTCGCAAAACTATTATTGCAAGGTTACCTTCTTTCCGGGATATAATATATTATTTATATTGTTGCTGTTGCTCTCAAGAAAAACAAGATTGTAAGAGCCGTTTTCTTTTTTAAACACAGCGTAATCAATATCTGAGTTTTTAATAAGGTCATATTGCTTTGAGCTTATAACCTTGTAACAAAGTTTTTCTCCTGTTTCTTCTGATTGTTTTTTCAATCTTCTGTTAATCTGAGAGTTGACCTGCACAAATGTTGGTGCAGTTGGCTCTGTTGATTTATTCGGATATAGTAAATTCAATATCCTGTCTTTATCATTTTCGAGAAAAACGATATTGAACTTATCTTCTGATTTTTGAAATTTTGCAAACTGAACACATTTTAAATTTAAAATTTCAATTTGCTTTTTGTTTACCATCAGATACTCAAGTTCTTTGCCTGACTTTTTAAGTCTTGCATATGTTTTTTTGTTTCTGATGGTGTCAGCTTGTGAAATAATAGAGTCAGCATTTTCAAGACCGAGAACATTTGCTATTCTTTTAAGATTGTGTTCTTTAACCATAACCATAGCAATACCTGTTGTCATATCAACATTTGCATAACACAGTATCCCGTCATTGAATAGTTTAGCGAGCTGGAAGCTGTATAACTTAATTTGTGCCGTATTACCAAGTGTACCTGTTAATTCCTTATACGGTACATTTGATATTCTTTTTTTCATCTTTGTATAATCTGTAGTTTGTCTGACTGTATATTTCAAATTTTGCTTGATTACATTTTTGTGAACTGATTTTTTAGAATTTGTAAATATGTGCTTTATTAATTTCAGAGTAAACACAAAAGGATTTTTAAAAAAGCGTAAGTTTTCGAAATACTTATGATTTGTTACTTTAACTTTATCAGCGTAACGCTTTTCGTAACGCTCCCATTGTCTTTTAGCTTCTTGTTCCATTTCCTCTAAAACTTTTTGTGTATTTTCTTTTCTGTAGGTTTTCTTTTTCTTCTTTTCGGTTTGCAAACCTAACGCTTTATCAATATTGGCTTTGCAATATTTATTGCCAAATTGTTTTGCAAGTGTGTCGGCTCTTATCGATTTTGCTTCGCCGTTTTTGTGAAACACAATATGTGCGTTGCCGTATTTAATTTCATAATCGTTGCTTTCAAAAAAGTTTATAAACTCTTCTTTTGTTTTGCAATCTTCAAGCGCTTTATCAATATCATTGACAAGATTAAATTTCCAACTTTTGCCCTCAATGGCTTTGCGAAACGTAGCATCATCAAGTCTGCACGTTTGTTGCGGATTTTCAATTACATTTAAACCATACTTGTAGCACAGCTCATCCGAAACTCGTCTAATCATTCTGACAGTTTTCATATTGTCAAGAAATTTGTGTCCGTCGATTGGCGATACTGAATTAATAATAAAGTGATTATGTAAACACTTACCGTCAAGGTGAGTAGTCATTACAACCTGCATATCGGGGAAACATTTATGAATTAACTCTCTGCCTATTTTGTTTGCAAGCTCAGGTGTTAATTTATCATCAACCGCAAAAGATTGTACAAGATGATGTGCAAGAATTTTATTATCCTTATCATACATTTTTCTTGTTTGTTGAAAAAATTTTGTTGTTTCCCAATTTGTAAAATTTGAATTTGTTAAATTGCAGTATGTAAGTTCAGGAGTTGTTTTATCTTTGCGAGTTATGTAGTTCAACGCATTAAAGATGTGTGCATTTGATGTCATTCGATTAGACATTTGCTTTTTAGGGTCTTTGTTTATTGTTTTAACCACTGCCATTAATTACATTTCCTTCTTTGCTGAATTCACTCGACTGTTTATAATTGCCAAAGCATTGTTGATTTCTTCAACGACTTCTTCACTCAGCTGATTGTGAGAATTTTCTGAATCAGATTTTGGCTCGCAGATATACGAAACGAATTCTGACATTTTATCGTAACAGTCGGATAGAATATTTTTTGCTGATTCTATTTGATTTGAAGAAATGTATTTGTTTGTGTTTGCGATTGCTGCAATCTGATTCAGGTTATTGCCAAGTGCGGATAATTGATATAGCAGTTCGGGAAAATTCTCGCATACTACTATTCGCTTTCGTCTTACACATTTTAGAATGTACTCCGAAATTGACATATTGTTGAGTGCAGCCTGATATGCGATTTCCGCTTTTTCGGCTTCTGACACTCTTATATATATCCTATAGCTTTTAGCTTCCTTTTTCATTTTGTCCTCCCAAAACTGCAAATTTGCCTGATTTTTGCCTTTCTTTTTCTGAGGGCTTTTGTATCATCATTTCGGCACGAAATGATGATACGCCAGCACAGATTTTGTACGCACAAAATCCGATTTGTGCGTACAAATCGCTGGTCAGGTGTATGCCCCTGAAACCCCATAGTTTTTATTTTTGTAAAAACTAAATCGCATACGCTCACCAACAGAAAAAGAAACTTTTTCTGTACAATCCGAAAATTGATTTATAATCAATTTTCTCCATTTGCATTTTCGTCAGCACTTGCTTCCGATGTATACTTTTCCAAAAAGTCCTGAAAATCATTTACGGATTTAATTCCGTAGTCCGACAAAACCGAGCACAGCTCGTTGTGCTTTTCTTTTTCAATTTGCAGCTCAAGCTTCTTTTTTTGTGCGTTGAGCTTTTTAATTTTCTCTTTTGATTTTTCAATTTCAGCTTTTGTGTTTTCAATTTCTGAAATCACCTTTTTTAATTTTTCCGATGTTGATATTTTCATTTTTAATTCCTCCGTTTTTACCAATAACAAATTCAGTTCCCTTACCGCTATTACCAAGAGTAAGGTCATTCGGTTTTGTAATTTTATTTTTATCAAAATATTCTTTTGTCAATAAAGAAAATTTTGAAACAGAATCGTTCTTTGAGTCTGCAACGATAAAAATAATATCTTTGCTATCATATCCTTTAAGCATTTATTATCACCTTACAATTAACAGTTTAAATTATATATGTAATTCATATCAACTTTTTCGGGAATACCATTAACCTTGCCATTCCACGAATACTGATGAATGTCAACAAATGCCGGAAGCTCATTGTACGAATTATTTGGTGCTGCCATCCAAATTAAATATTTGCTTGCAAGCTCATCAGGATAAGCACTGTCAACAAGCATTGATTTTGCACTATACATTCCAACATCAAATCCATAACCCTTTACTCCGTCACAAAAGGTTGAAATAATATCAGTCAATGTTCTGCGTGGCAAAACAGCCTGTCTGTATTCTTCAACATCAAGAAAAACAGGCAAGTCAAACTCTTTGCCCCTAATGGTTTTCATACAATTTCTTACTTCTGCTTTTGCCGCATCGACAGATGTAGCGTAACTATACCAATACGCACCTACATTCAGTCCTGCGGCTTTAGCCTGTCTATAATACTCATTGAATTTATTATCTTCTTGGTTCGGGTCTTTGCCATAGCCTGCTCGGAGAATAACACAAGTTATGCCTGCGTTTTTTACTTTGCTAAAATTAATATCACCGTTCCATTCAGAAACATCAATACATTTTGCTTTTTCAACTTTTACTTTTGTTGTAATTATTTTATTACATTGTTTTATAGTAACAGTTGCATTGCCAACTTTATTCACTTTTACTTTTGCCAAACTTTTTTCCGTTGAAATAATTTTAGCAACAGAACTGTCAGATGATGTAAAGGTGATCTCATTTACATCATTATTTGTATCAACAGAAATTGTAAAAGTATCACCGACATTTTTGCAATATTCTTTTGTTGATATACTTATCTGTGTATTATTTTCTACGCTCTGATTGCTGATTTCAATTTGTAAAAACGATACATCGTCTACATCAATTCTGCCGTCGCTGTTCAAATCAAGTTTTGTATCTTCTGCAAAATTAGATAAAGCATTTTGCAGATATGTAACATCATTCACATCAACTTTATTATCCGTATTAAAATCAAAACCTGTTGCAAATACAGAGGTACTGTAACAGATTATAGGTAAAACTGCTAAAGATGTAATTAGCAGTTTTTTTATTAATTGATTCATTGACTTTTAACCCCCTTTGTTCCTGTTGATGAATTTTACTTTTAGTTTTTCTTTTATAAAAGCATAAAAAGAAGTTATTGCTTTTATAAACACTTTGTCAATTACTGAATAAAAAAACAGGTATTCCAATCCACAAATGAAATAATATCCGTTGTATTTTTCTGAATTTTTATTGAAAAACCAGTTAAAGAACATATCTATTTGTTTATTTAAGAACAGTATGGTAATTAAGATTAGCAGTGCGTTTACAAACACCATAAGACCGATTTTCTTTAGTAACAACTTGAATATTTCTTTATTTGATAAAATACCATAATAAGAAATAAATTCTTTTACTCCGACAAGCATTATTGCTAAAACGATAATGCTAACAAAGCTAACAAAATAATATTGCATATTTTCTCTCCTTAACAAAAAGCAAAGCTGCTTTTTCATATATTCAATTATTTTCTACACATCGATAAAAATATTTTTTTAATGCCTTGTTCTAATGCTAAATAGGTTATAATATATAAACCGTATTTAAAAATCATATATGCAACAAAATATACAATAAAACATAAAATAAAAGGAGAACTGCCTTTATCAAACACGAATATTAATATACTCATTAAATGGTTAATTTCATCGTGAAAGCAATATAAAAATAATGCTAAAGGAAACAAATTTGCAAAGATAATGCAAAAACATTCTTTTAATGCTTTTGTCAAAGGTTCTGTAAAAAGACAAATCCAAACTTGAAAATAGATGTAAAACACCATAATATTTAAATATAAAAACATTTCTTTGCCACTCCATTTTGTGCTTAATAATTATTTTGCAAAGTCTTAACTAATATACAAATCCATTTTGAAAAAGCAAATGCAACTTTGTCATTGTGAGTCCAAGTTTCGTGCTTGAAAATTGTTTTTTCAAGTTCGTCAGCACGCATAATTTTATAATACAAAACTTCTAAATCCAGTTGCTTTTCGATTAGCTCCTTATGATTTTCGATTGAATCAATATAATCAATATCGAAACTTTTTGCCTTTTCAAAATCATCTTTTGGAAAAAACACTGCAAAACTTTCAAATCCTGTTTTGTCGTAATTATAAAAATCGTATTTATTTAGTAGTTCTTTGACTGTCATTTTATTTAATAACTCCTTACATCTTTCAGTAGCTTATTTAATCATCAAATAATAAGAAGATTTCAGCTAACATTAATAAAACATCATAAACTAATAAGGTAATACAATATAAAAAATCACTTTGCTGCTTACAAGATTATTTATCAGTAGTTCTTTAACCGCTTTGCGATTAAGTTTTCCTGTACCTGTACCAAGCAAAGGCACTTCTACAGAGCGAAGATTTAAATTTTCGGCTGTCAATTTTATTTTAGGTATAAGTTTTTCTATTGTTTCAAATTTCGCTTTACCACCCGGAAATCGCATTGTTACAGCGTGAATAATTTTTTTATATTCCATATTTGGCGCATCTGTAACAAATACCTCTCCGGGAGCATAGCCGAATATATGATGAGCTTTACATTCTTTTTTAGCAAGCTTCTCAACTGCGCCTTTTGTAACATACTGTATACTTTCGGCTACACCTTTATGTAATTCCTTAACGCACACTCTTCCACCCATATAGCCAATACCGTTAGAAGCATTCACAATAGCTTCTATATCATCAAGCTTTGTTATATCACCGTAAATAATCATATATACTCCTCAAATGCTTGTTTAGCTTCACATTCGCTGAAAAAAGCGTTTTCACCAACAGTCCAAAATTCATCGCCTGATGTTTTGCACCTTACGCTCATACTGTTTTCTTCTATAAGAATTGCGGTAA
>ENA-UESG01000382-UESG01000382.1-human-gut-metagenome-genome-assembly--contig:-NODE-382-length-46306-cov-33.786173_pt1 | contig 46306 bp, 33 predicted proteins | sample MGYA00243002_ERZ508003 | MGnify/ENA primary metagenome ERZ508003 (study PRJEB26167, sample SAMN06115514) | human gut metagenome | host: Homo sapiens | place: China:Shanxi | collected 2015-12-02... | reverse complement strand
ACAGCGAAGAACTTGCCTTTTATGATGCGTTGACCAAGCCTGAGGCTGTAAAAGATTTCTATTCCAACGATCAGTTGATCGCTATTACACGTGAGCTGACGGATGCACTCCGGCGTAACAAAACGATCGACTGGAATATGAAGGAGAGTGCTCGTGCCGGAATGCGGCGTATTGTCAAACGGTTGTTGAAAAAGTATGATTATCCGCCTGCAGGGCAGGAAGATGCTTTGAATACGATTATGGAGCAGTGTAAGAAGTGGAACGAAAATAATTGAATGGGATAGCTATGGGTAAGTTGGAAGAGTCGTATAGAAGAGTTGCATAATGATTTTGCAAGATAAGTAATACGCGCCTGTTAACTCTGATTAGATAACAGGCGCGTATGATTATTTTGTAATGTCTAATTCCTTTTGGAACTGCTTTGCTTTTTGCCGGATATCTTCTGCTTCCTGCTTTCGGATAACGCTACGTTGTTGATTCTCGATTGCTTCCCGGACGGCTGTTTCGTAACGCTCAACTTGTTGCCGGAGCGAGCGACGGTCTGCGCGGCGTTCGGAATCGTAGAAGAGGGCGTTCAGGTTGCGCAATTTTTGCTCGTCGATGTCGCCCATCATTTGAACGTAACGGTATTTCAATTCCGTATCACGCAGGTTGGCAATACGGTCGTATAATTTAGTAATATGGATGCCGCCGCAGAGAATCACGATGAAAGAGATCGCCATATAGAGTAGTGCCCACGAGGTGTTGAAGTCGATGACGTGGATATGCCGTTGGGCTGCGGGTTGCGCAGGATGAGCGACGGCCGCAATAATTTTCTCGGTATGGTTTTCAGTCTCTTTTCCGATAGTTGTAATGCGGTCTGCAAGTTCCATGCGTACCCGTTCGACATTCGTGCGGGTGAATTGGGCCGTTTCGAGCAGTCGGGCGATTTTATCATCCGTTGTTACTGGAGCTGGGGCGGATATGTTGCGGTCGTCTATTCTGCGGCTGAGGGAGGTGAGTTGTTTTCTCAGTTCTTCGAAAAGTTCGATAATCGTGTTCGTGTCCATAAATAATAGGTATTGTCGATTAAAGTCGGTGTTGTTTTCTCTTTTTGCGCAGTCGTTCCTGAAGGCGCCGTTCTTCGTCCGCATCGTAGACCGGTTGCAGAAGATCTTCGAGCAGGTGACTGAACGATGCGACCGGATTGCTTACAGAACCGCGTTCGTTTGCGGAGAGTGCTTGTCGGCGGTTCAGGCTCAGCGCATGGTCGATTTTGGAGAAACTGAACTGCCGGTCGATTTTCGAACCGTTGAACGGGTAGCCGTTCCTGGCGAAGACGACGCCTTGTACGTCGGATGTGCCGCCGCGCATCCGGAACTCGGTAGCGATCCCTTCGTGCCGCAGCGCTGCCGTCAACTCCGGCCAGTCGCGGCAGCGGGGTACGGCGTCGCGCAGCGCGTGGAAAATTTCATATTTCGTTTTGTCCGGTTCGCGCAGGCGGTGCTCCTTGACATTCTCTTTGCCCGATGCGAAGTAGAGCCCATGCCGGACGGTCAGCTCCTTGCAGAGTCGCTCCGAACGGTAGCGGTCGTTGCGGTCGGAGACGGTACGGCCGTCGTTGTCCACCCGGTTGAAAAGGATATGCAGATGGGGATGTTCCCGGTCGCGGTGGCGGGCGATGATGAACTGCGTGTTTCGGATGCCCATGCCGGAGAGATACTCCGCGGCGATTCCGACCATCCGCCTGTTGTCGAGCCGTGCGGCGTCCTGTGCCGAAAAGGCGAGGACGATGTGGCCGACGGGCTTCGAAAGATGCGGATTCAGTGCCGCCTGCATTCGGAAGCTGCGGACGATGGAATCCCGGTCTTTCATCCGGACGCCCAGTCCGGCGAGCAATTCGGCGTCTTTTCCTTTGTCAAGGACGTAATCGACGGCTCCGCCGAACGAACCGCCTTTCGATATTTTGGCAATCATGGTTATTCGTTAATTTGATCTATTAGCGTATCTATCTTTTCGATCAGAGCTGTGCACTCCGCCGCTGCCTGAACATATCCGGCGGAGTTGGCTTTTCGGGCGAGCTGATTGAGGTTGTTGGCCATACCGGCGAGCTGCCGCAGCAGGGTCATCTGTTCTGCCGTGAGGCGCTGGCGGACGACGCTCCTTGAGAGCGCCGTCCGGGCGTATTCGGCCCAGGTGAGACCTGCCGCCCGCGCCTTGCCGCGCAGGGCGTAGTAGTCTGCTGCGGCCATCTTCACGGTCAGCCGCTCCTTGAGCTTTTCGCTTGCGGATTTGGGCGGACGTCCGCCTTTGGGATTCTTTTTCATTATATCCATTTGAGACCAGCGGGATGAATCTGCAAGGGTTTCGGGGCACCCGAAACATAAACTTGCTCTCTTAAAACCCGGAATGTTACTCCGCGGCGGCCGATGTCAGTTTTTGTCCGAACATCTCCATTTCGCGGCCGATGACTGTCTCGGAGAACTTGGCGTAGTGGCGCGTCATGTTGGTGTTCGAGTGGCCGAGAATCTTGGCTAGAACGTCAATCGGCATGCCGTATTCGACGGCCATGCAGGCGAAGGTGTGGCGGGCAACGTGGGTGGTCAGCACTTTGTTGATGCCGCACACGGCTGCTATCTCTTTCAGGTACGCGTTCATCTTTTGGTTACTCGGCGTAGGGAGCACCCGTGAGCGTGCGACGCATACTTCGTCGTGCTCGTAGCGGCGCAGGATTTCGAGTGTGGCCGGGAGTAGCGGGATACGGCTCATCACGGAGGTCTTCTCGCGGGGCTTGTGAATCCACCAGCGGCCTTCGTCGTCCTGCGAGAGGTGCTCGCGCCGCAGGTGGTCGGCATCGGCGAAGGCCAGCCCCGTCAGACAGCAGAAGACGAAGACGTCGCGGATGCGGGCCAGCCGGTGGTCGAGCGCCTTGCGGCTCAGTAGTTCCAGTTCATGCGCCGTGAGGTGCTCCTTGGCCTGCACCTCGTCTTCTTTGAGTTTATAGTAGCGGAACGGATTTTTCGTGATCCACTCGTTGCGCAGGCAGTAGAGGACAAAGTTGCGCAGACAGTTCATCACGGCGACCGCTCCGTTGTGGCGGCAGCGGTGGGCGGTTTGCAGGAAGAGGTTGAAGCCGTCCAGAAACTCGTAGTTCATCCGTTCAACGGGAATATCCTCGGCTTTGCCGCGTTGGGCGAGATACTGTTTGAGGTAGCGCAGCAGCCGCTCGTACTTGTCTGCCGTGCGCTGCGTGATGCGCACGCCCACTTCGGTCGTCCTTTTCGCATTAGGAAAAGGATGGTAAAAGTTTCCTGTCTCATAACTCGTGACATTTTAAGGATTGACAAAACGTCTGCAAGGAAACTTTATTGCGGTGTAAAACGCAGCAAAACAATGTATTGCGGGCTAAAAAGGTGGCAATCCTGTTTTCGGAAGCCCAAATCGTCTCTGCCCACTTTTTTGCCACCCAACAGTTTTCTCCGGCTTGCTTTCCGCTTCCGGTTCGGGGAATCGGTCGAGACCTTTGCAAAATGGTGATAACCAGCCCCCCCCCTACCGGACGGGCGACAAAAAAAGGAGCCTCGGAAAAGGCTCCTTTGTGCGGATAAAGGGACTCGAACCCCCACGCCGTAAGGCATCAGATCCTAAGTCTGACGTGGCTACCAATTACACCATATCCGCATCGGTAGGACAAAGGTAGATAAAAATTCACAAAACACAACCGGCACGGGCCATTATCCGGCTTTTTTGGTTACTTTTGTAAGTAATTTTTTAGACATGCCGCAACATATTACCCTTGTACTCACGCCGAAGCAGGCTGCCGATGCGACGTTTTACACCTCGCAGGCGGCGCGGCGCATGGGTGTCTCGGAGGCCGATATTGCTCTGGCGCGGGTCGTGAAACGGTCGATCGACGCCCGGCAGCGGCAGGTGAAGGTGAATCTGACGCTCGAAGTGTACGTCGACCGCGAGCCGCAGCCCGGGCCGGTGCATTTCGACTATCCGTCGGTCGACGGACGCACGGAGGTCGTGGTCGTGGGATCGGGACCTGCGGGGCTGTTCGCGGCGCTGCGGCTGATCGAACTGGGCCTGCGGCCCGTGATTCTGGAGCGCGGGCGCGACGTTTCGGCCCGCAAGCGCGACATCGCGCAGATCAACCGCAACGGCGCTGTGGACCCTGACTCGAACTACGCCTTCGGTGAAGGCGGAGCCGGGACCTTTTCCGACGGCAAGCTCTTCACCCGCAGCAAAAAACGCGGCGACTACAACAAGGCGTTGCAGACGCTGGTGTTTCACGGTGCGACGCCCGAAATTCTCTTCGAGGCCCATCCTCACATCGGAACCGACAAGCTGCCGGGCATCATGCAGCGTATCCGGCAGACGATTGTCGGAGCGGGCGGCGTGTTCCGTTTCGGGAGCCGCGTCACCGATTTGAAAATTGAAGGCGACCGGATAAAAGGCGTATGGTGCGGCGACGAACTGATCGAGGGAGCCGCCGTCGTGCTGGCTACGGGCCATTCGGCGCGCGATATTTACGAACTGCTCCACCGCCGCGGCGTGCGCGTCGAGGCCAAGCCCTTTGCCATGGGGGTGCGCATCGAGCATCCGCAGGCGCTGATCGACTCGATTCAATACCATTGCGAGACGCGCGGCGAGTACCTCCCGGCGGCCTCCTATTCGCTCGTGAGCCAGGAAAACGGCCGCGGGGTCTACTCGTTCTGCATGTGCCCGGGCGGGTTCATCGTACCGGCCATGACCGATGCCGCGGAGTCGGTGGTCAACGGCATGTCGCCCAGCGGCCGTACGTCGCCCTATGCCAATTCGGGGCTGGTCACGGAGGTCCGGCTTGCGGATTTCGAACATCTGCGTGCCGAATGGGGCGAGCTGGCGGGGCTGAAATTCCAGCAGCGGTTCGAAGAGTCGGCGCGGCAGCGGGGCGGGGAGCATCAGATCGCTCCGGCACAGCGGGTCGCCGATTTCGTGGCGGGCCGCGCAAGCGGGTCGCTGCCCCGAACGTCGTACATTCCCGGTATCACGCCGTCGCGTCTGGACGAGTGGATGCCCGGCTTCATCGCGCAGGGACTGCGTCAGGGCATCGCGACCTTCGGCCGCCGGATGCGCGGGTATCTGACCAACGAAGCGGTGGTCGTGGGCGTGGAGTCGCGCACCTCGACGCCCGTGCGCGTGCCGCGCGACCCCGGGACGCTGATGCATCCCGAAACGAAGGGTTTGTTTCCCGCAGGAGAGGGGGCCGGTTACGCCGGCGGCATCATTTCTGCGGCGCTCGACGGCGAACGAATCGCCGAGGCGGTAAAAAATTATATTCGATAGCCGATGGAACCGAAAGTCAGCATTATCATTCCGGTCTACAATGTCGAGCCGTTTCTGGCCCGATGCCTGGACAGCGTGGTGGGACAGACCCTGCGCGGGATCGAGATCATCTGCGTCGACGACGGAAGTCCCGACCGGTCGATCGACATCCTGAACCGCTATGCGGCGCAGGACGACCGCATCCGGGTCATTTCGCAGGAGAACCGCGGCCTGGGCGGCGCCCGCAACCGGGGATTCGACGCCGCGACGGGCGAATTCATCCTTTTCGTGGATTCCGACGACTGGATCGACCCGGCTTACTGCGAGCGGCTGTACGAGGCCGCCCGGGAGGCGGAGGCCGACATTGCCTGCGCCTCGATGCTGAAGATCAGACCCTCCTATTCGAAATGGACGATTCATTATACGGAGCGGCAGGTGGCTGCCGAAGCGCAGGAGAAATTTCGCCTCTGCCGCTGCCCGCCCGATTTCTATGTGATGAACAAGCTCCTGCGGCGCGAGATGCTGTTGCGGCTGGGACTGCGCTTTCGCGAACGGGTCTGTTACGAGGATGTGGAATATACGATGCGCCTGCTGGGCGAAGGGGGTGTTCTGGTGACGGTTCCCGATGTCGTTTACCGCTATGTGGTCAACGGGGCGTCGATTACCAAGAGCCGCCAGACGCCGAAAAAGCAGCAGGACAAATATCTGGCCCACAAAGCCTTCGTGGCCTACGCCGACGCCCGCGGAATACGTCTCGACGCGAGGTTCCGGCGCATTACCCGCCGTTCGTTCGGCCGCTGGGGACTTACATGGCTGAAAATCAAGGAGTGCGGCGACCGGGAGACCTGCCGGTTGTTCGATCTGATTCCGGTGTGGCGGAAACGTGTAACCGATAAACAAGCATGTGATGGACATTGATCTGGTATACCTTTGGGTCGATGGGAACGACCCTGTGTGGCTGACGAAGAAAAATGAATTTCTGCCGGCCGACAGGCAGGTGGACCCCCAGGTGGCGGGGGAGTGCCGCTACGTCGAGAACGACGAACTGCGTTATTCCCTGCGTTCGGTGGAGAAATTCGCGCCGTGGATACGCCGCGTCTATATTGTGACCGACGACCAGACGCCTGCGTGGCTCGATACGTCGAATCTGCGCATAAGGGTGGTTTCCCACCGGGAGATCATGCCTGCGGAGATTCTTCCCGTCTTCAATTCGTGCACCATCGAGTTGTTTCTGCCCCGGATTCCCGGTCTGGCCGAGCATTTCCTCTATGCCAACGACGACATGTTTTTCAGCCGCCCCGTCGATCCCGGGTTTTTCTTCGACTGGCAGGGCCGCCCCATCGTGCGGCTTAAGGTCCAGTCGCTGAAGAAGCACGACGACGACATCTATTGCCATACGATCCTCCGCATGCAGGATCTCGTGCGGGCGCGTTACGGCAGGTGCTCGTCGCTGGCTCCCCACCACAATGTCGACGCTTACCGCCGCAGCGATTTTCTCGAATGCTGCGAGACCTTCCGGGCCGAACTGGAGCATACGAAGCACGCCCGGTTCCGTTCGCGCGACGACTGGCAGCGTGCTCTGGTGCTCTACGATGCGTTGGCGCGCGGACGCGCCTCGCTGCGCAAGGTGACCCGCTTCAACAAACTGCGCAACCCCTTGCGGCTGCTTCGTGCGGCTTTCGGCGCGGGTTGCGGCAGCGATTCGCGTTGCATCCCGGCTTATCTGCCTAATCTTGAATCTATTATGGAGAAATATGATCCGTCGTTGTTCTGCCTGAACGACGACGTGCGTATGACCGACGAAGACCGTATCCGGGTCCGGACGTTTCTCGACACCCGTTTCCCCGAAAAGTCATCGTTCGAAAAGTAGCGCGCGGCGAATTCGCTGCGACCGGGTCAGCCGCCGATGACGATGGCCGACCCTCTGCCGATCTCGTAGGATATTTTCGGGGTAAGATGCCGGTCGAGCCCCTTCTCGCAGCGGGTCCGGTGGCAGCGGATGCTGTCTTTGTAACGCTGCTCGTTGCTGTTGCAGCCCGAACGTTCCGCCTGGTTGTGATGGAGGTGGAAAGCAACGCCCCGGAATTTCATGCATCTCTGATGTATCTCGCTGTTGTTGAGTCGTATGCATAATTCGGCGTCCTCGAATCCCCAGCCCTTGAAATCTTCGTCGTAGCCGTTTACGCGAATCAGGTCGTTGCGCCAGAATGCCATATTGCACCCACGGGGAGCGCGGGTCGGGCCGAACGTATGGTAGAGTATCGACATGATCGGGATTCGTACGACATTGTTGCTGCTGCGGATGCCTTTCATCAGCGGGGACAGCGATGTGATCTCCCCGCTGAGCACCTTGCGGGTCAGCAGTTCGGTGATGATGCCCCGGGAGCCGGTGACGAAGCATCCTTCCCGGGCGAAAAGCATGTGGTCCTGAATGAAATTCCGTTGCAGGATCAGGTCGCCGTCGATCTGGATAATGTATTTTCCCTTGCTGGCGGCAATGGCTTTGTTGCGGATGGCCGCCAGGCGGAAACCGTTATCCTCGTGCCAGATATGGCGCACGGGAACCGGCGAGATGTTCTCGAAGTGCTTTACGACATCGCGGGTGCTCATGCCCGATCCGTCGTCCGCAATCAGGATTTCGGAGGGCATGACGGTCTGTTGCATCACGCTGTCGAGGCAAAGGTAAAGCGCCCGAGGCCAGTTGTAAGTGGAAATGATCAACGATACTGTCATCGTACTGTAAAACTATTGGTTAGGTTAGGAGTTCGAGGATAGGCAATAGCGAGTGTGCAAAATCTCTGCCGGGGTGTTGCGCGGGGAGATTCTGGCCGAAAAGAAAATGACGTTGCTGAAATCATTTTGCAAAAGTAGCAATTTATCCGTTATGATCGTCATATCGCTCTTTTTATATATATAAATGCGCTTTTCGGCCGATACTGCATACCGGGTGGAAAAAAGTTTTTTAAGGTTTGGGTTGCGAGGGTGTTATGTGGTTGATTTACATGGGCGTATGAATTCTTGCCGGCTGGCGATATTAAAAAAACTCAAAAAATTTGAAAATTATTTTAATAAAAGCTTGCGCGGATGGTTTTTTCGCCTTATCTTTGCAGTGAAGTTTTAAGGTTCATTTAGGTTAGTAGTTTTAGGTTGGTGAGGAAACTGGGAAAGACGGACTGCGGTCCGGTTCCAGGTTTCCTTTTTTTTGCGTCTTTTCGGAAGGCGCTTTTTTTATGCCCGCTTCCGGGCGCCTCTCTTTTCGCGCGTCCGGAATTTTCCGGACCTCCGTTTCGGTCTTCCCGGGTTTTGCCCGTTTTTTCGTTCAACCCGATTGGCCGGTTCCATTTTCCGGAAAATTCCGTCGATCGGGGTTTTCAGGCCGTGGCGCCGCGTTGAATGCGTTTAGGATTAAACACTTGCGAGAGTAGCTACTTAAGCGGGTAAGTAGATTTATCGGGGGATCAATGTTACCAAATTGTTAAATATATTTAATATATTCGTAAAATATTTGCGTAATTGAAAAATCCCCCTTATCTTTGCAGTGAAGTTTTAAGGTTCATTTAGGTTAGTAGTTTTAGGTTGGTTGAGGAAATCGGCAGGTTGTAACGGGTTGTCCGTTGCTAAGACCAGAGGGGCGGTACTCGCTCCGCGGTCGAATACCTCCGATTGAACCTCATTTTCGGAGGGGGTGGTTCCCCGCCGAAAAAGAAGGTCCTAGTCGTGAGACTCGGACCTTTTTTCTTTTCCTTGCAGGGCCTGACCGTCAGAGTCCGGCCAGTTGCTCGCGGCTCACGCTCACCTCGACGCTCCCGAGCGCGTAACATCCGATGTCGTAGGGATTGTAGTAGAACGTGATGCCTTCGGGCGTGACGAGGAAATTCTCCGTTACACCGATGTATTCCGGGAAAAAACCCTTCGTTTCCAGCTCTTCGTCGCTCCGGACCCCGTATTGTTCGTATATATCTTCGCGGATCAGCCGGTTGAGCCGCTCCAGCTGCGTTTCGGTGAACAGGTCGGCCGTCGTGATTTCGTAACCGCCCGCCAGCGAATAGTTGTAACATTCCGTGCCGTAGATGCCGTGCGCTCCGCCCGTGTAACTTGCCCGCGTGATCACGTAGCAAAGGAGCGTGTCGACGACCGATCCTTCGGATTCGACGGAGATTTCGCCTTCCCATGCCGGACGGACGGTGCTTTCCGGTGTATTCCCGGGAGGCGTCATGTCGCTGGTAACCTGACGGATCGCGGCCGAAGCCGCCTCTTCGGGCGTCCCTTCGAAATTCTCCAGGTCGAAAAAACGGTCGATGTTCATCCGTTCGATCGCTGCGAGGGCGGGGGAGTCCTGGGCGTTGGCGATCGAAGCGAAGCGATATTCGAAATCGCAGGAGAAGCCGTTCCCGCTGATCAGCGAGTCGGTGCTTACGACGGTGAACTGCGGCCGGATAGGGCGTTTCGTGCAGGACCCGGCCGTCAGAGCGGCGGCGGCCAGGAGGGCGAGGGTGGGGAATTTCATGGCGATACGTTTTTATGTCTATCTGTAAAGATAGCTCAAAAAGCATTTGCGACGCCCAAAAACGAAAAAAATCACAGATTTTGCCGGAAAATTTTGGAGTTTCGAAAGAAGGCGTTATCTTTGCACCACAAAACCAAACCGGTGGATTCATCTAAGGGTTAGGATACATGCCTCTCACGCATGACATAGGGGTTCGAATCCCCTATCCACTACCAAACCGACGGCTGCACGCAAGTGCAGCCGTTTTTTTTGTTTCGGATTTCCGTCCCCTCTCCGGCTGTTTTAACCCCTGTCGCCTTTTCCTCCGATCTGTTCCCCTCTGCGCGCCGATTCTGTTCGTTATTGAAAAAGGCCTGTTGGTGATGATTGTCCCGGGGTTCGTTGAATTAATTTGCCGCCGTCGCGCCGGTCCTCTATTTTTGCTTCAAAATTGCAAATAGAGTTTTTATTTTAATAGTATAATTATGAAAAAATTAGTGTCTATGACCATGGCTATGGCCATGATGGCTGCCCTTTTCGTGGCGTGCGGGGATGACGGTACGGACGATGAGACGCCCCCCCCCGCTGTTCCGACTATTGCATTGGACGGCGGTGACATCGACCAGCCGCAGGAGATCACGAATCCGATGTCGGTCAAGGTATCGGTAACGGCTCCCGGAGCGATTGCAGGCTTCACGGTTACGATCGACTCGCCGGCTCTGACGGCCGAAATGCTCGCAAAGGTAGGTTTGGCTACCGAGCTGAATCTCGTGAATCCCGGCAGCATGGCCGAGGCGCTCGGCGCGCTCGGGTTCCCTTCGGGGGAGGCGGTTTCGGGCAAAACGGCCCTGACGTTCGATATTTCGGCGCTTGTCCCGATGATCGCGCAGATTTACAATGAAACCTCGGATCACAAATTCATTCTGAAAGTGACCGATGCGAAGGGCAAGAGCACGACCAAAACCCTGACCTGCCACCTGACGGGCAAGGCGGCTCTGGCCTATAACAACGATGCCGATCTGTGGGCCAATACCGCGACCGTTACGGCTGCGAATGTTCCCGATGGCGGCAGCGTGCAGTATCGCGTAAAGGGCGCCGCCGACTGGACCGACGCCGTGCTTGTCGAAGGTTCGAAATACCGCCTCGCTCCGGTTTACGAAACGTCGAAAAATGCGGCGGGACTCGATGTTCATACGATTAAGGCCGGTACGGGCGTTTTTGCCGCCACGACCTACGAAGTTCGTATCGCAAAAGACGGGCAGACCGTCGACAGCAAGGAGTTCGCCACGGCGGTCGGGGATAAGATTCCCAACGGCGACATGTCGGGCTGGTCGAAGCGTATCTGGATTGATGGAAGCAACAACGAATTCCCGATCACGTATCCCAATCCCGAAGGCATGAAGGTCTGGGACAGCGGCAATAATGCATTCCTCGAGCAGAATAACGGAGAAGAGACGCTCTTTACGCCGCTCTGCCGTCAGGATGAGACGGAGCCGGGGACGGCCCGTTTGCAGGCCCGTATGGTCCTTGGCTTTGTTTTCGCTCCGGGAAATATGTTCACCGGCGATTTCGATTATTCGGGCTTCTCCGGGACGGTCAATTTCGGTAAGCCTTACGCCTGGACGGCCCGTCCGCGTGCTCTGAAAGTGCGTTACAAGGCGCAGATCGGCAAGATCGACAAGGTGGGTTCGTACGACCCCGACGGAGCGTCCTATCAGGATAAGCAGGATTGTGCGCGTATTTTCGTGGCCGTCGTTAACTGGAAGGCACAGCACGGCGTGACCTCGGGTATGACGGCGCCCACGGGTATGTGGGACCCTGCTACGGCGAAAAGCCTCGACGAAGGGGCGATTCTCGGCTATGGCGATCTGGTCATTACGCAGACTGCAACCGGCTGGATCGAGGCGACGCTCCCGTTCAACTGGTATGCAAAAGATGCTGCCAATCCCGCTTCGGCTCCGTTCTCGCTGGTGATTTCGTGCGCTACGAGCATGCGCGGCGACTACCTGACGGGTTGTTCGACCAATACGATGCAAGTCGACGATTTCGAGTGGGCCTATTGATTGGAAACCATGTGCCCGGACCGAAGCCCGCAGGGAGCGGGACGGTGAGTAGGTAGGGTATTCGGACCGGGTTCTTCCTTTCTTTGTCCTGCTCCCGAAAAAATGCGACGGCCGCCTTATCGAAAGGCGGCCGTCGCGGCGTTGGTTAGTTAAGGTATTAAAGGTTGGTGGGGTTTTATTTCTCGAATTTCGCCTTGAATTTGTCCAGCTGGCGTTTTAGGGCGTCGATGGCTTCGTCGACCGACTCCTCGAAGGCTTTCGACTGGTGGCAGGCCACCAAGTCTTCGCCGGGCATGTGCAGCGTGATGGTTGCGAATTTATTTCCTTTTTCGTGGTCCTTATCGAGTTTGAGAATGACCTCGGCTCCGGTCGAGCGCTCCGCAAAGCGGTCCAACTTCGCCATTTTGGCATTCACGAATTCGACGAGCCGTTTGTCGGCGTCGAATTTCACGGATTGAATCTGTACGTTCATAGCCTTACAGTTTATAAAAGTTAATCATTTGCCTCCCTTTTCGCGGGGATGGGCCTTCGCGTAAATCTCCCGGAGCCCGGCGATGCTGTTGTGCGTGTAGACCTGTGTGGCCTGCAACGAGGCGTGCCCGAGGAGTTCCTGTATTTCACGCATATCGGCGCCGCCGTTCAGAAGGTGGGTGGCGAATGTGTGCCGCAGCACATGGGGGCTTTTCTTGCCCTGTACGCCCGCCCTGTCCAGTTCTTCCTGCACCGTTCGGTACACCGCCGTCCGGGATATGCGTTTTCCTTTGTGTGTTAAAAATAGTGCTTTTTCCGATGAAATGCAAATATTTTGCCTCTCAATTAACCCGATGTAATGTAAAATCTTTTCGCGCACGAATTCGAGCATCGGGACTATTCGCTCCTTGTCTCCCTTGCCCCGGATGCGCAGCGACGAGAAGTCCGCGGAGAAATCGTCGCGGTCGATGCCGACCAGTTCCGCCAGGCGCAGGCCGCAGGTGTAGAGGAGAAGTATGATCAGCGAATTGCGCTCGCGGACGAAGTCCTCGCTGTCGCATTCGCATTCGCTGACGATGCCGCTCATGCGGCTTTCGGGGACGAAGGCCGGCAGCCGCTGCGAAGTCCGCAGCGAGGGGATCGGATGCACGACGTCGCGGCCGACGGCTCCCGTGCGGAGCAGCCAGCGGAACAGCGCACGCAGCGACGAAATCTCGCGGTTCATCGAGGCGGCGCTCACGCGGCCCGTTTCGGTGCGGTAGAGAATCCATTCGCGGATGTCGTCCGTGGTGATCCGCTGCGGTTCGAACCGTGCGTCGTCGACCCCCAGCCACGCGAGGAACTGCTCCACGTCGTGGCGGTAGTTGCGGACCGTGAGCGGCGAGTAGCGGCATTCGGCTTCGAGGTATCGGACGAAATCGGCGATCATACGTGAGCAAAGGTACATAAAAGCCGGATACGGTGCAAAACCGGATCGTATTCGGCGCAGCAAGGACGAGCGCGCACTGAAAAGTGTCGTCACGGCTCCAAAGATAGGGAAAAACCTTTACCTTTGTCCCAAAATGGAAGCGATATGAAACAGAGCTGGAAACCGGGGACGGTGCTTTATCCGCTGCCGGCGGTGCTGGTGAGCTGCGGCGCGGCGCCCGAGGAGTATAACATGCTGACCGTGGCGTGGACCGGAACGGTCTGCTCCGACCCGCCGATGTGCTTTATCTCGGTGCGTCCCGAACGCCATTCCCACGCGATTATCAGCCGTACGGGCGAGTTCGTCATCAACCTCACGACGCGCCGTCTGGCGCGCGCCGCAGACTGGTGCGGGGTGCGCTCGGGCCGCGACTTCGACAAATTCCGCGAGATGGGCCTGACGGCCGTGCCGTCGGAAAAGGTCGCCGCACCCCTGATTGCCGAATCACCCGTCAACATCGAATGCCGTGTCCGGCAGGTGCTGCCGCTCGGGACGCACGACATGTTCCTGGCCGAGGTGGTCGGCGTTCAGGCCGACGAGGCCTACATAGATCCGGCGACGGGGCGGTTCTGCCTTGAACGGGCCGATCCGATCGTCTACTCCCACGGCGAGTATTTCGCGCTGGGCGAGGCGTTGGGTCATTTCGGCTGGTCGGTGCGCAAAAAGAAAAAGGCGCCGAAGAGACGCTGATATTTCCGATTCGCTCTGTTTCGGGGTCGTAACGACGCTTTTTCCGGCCGGAAAGTTCTGCGGAACCATTTGCAATCCCGTGTTGCACCCGTTCTATTTTCTCCTATCTTTGTTCCATGAAAACAAGCCCGATAAGATACGCGCTGTTCGCCGCTTCGGCGATCCTGCTGCTGGCGGGATGCGTCAAGATGCCGAAACCGGGGACGCAGAATCCCGAGGAGCCGGACAATCCCGATTCCCCCCCCCGACGGAATACCTCTATCCCTTCGGCGATGAACCCGGGCAGATAACGGCCGAGATCGCGCTGTCGTTCGGGCCGGGGACCGATCTTTCGGCGGCGCGCATCGAAATTCCTCCCCTGAAATACAACAAGTCGCTGCTGCTGCTCCTGACGCAGGACGACTGCAAGCAGGCGGCTTTCTCGACCACGTGGGCCGCGATCAACGGACGTCCCCTTTCGGATACTTATTTCTACAATGCGCCGCATCTGCGCGGCGGGGATATGCCGCCCGATACCTACTCTTTCGGCAAGGCGCTGGGCTCGACCGACGGGACGGGACGCGAAGTGCGCTTCTCCTTTACCACCGCCATTTCCCCCGAGTGGGACTATATGGATGACAAGGCTGTGGTGCGGCCGGGCTTTACGGAGAATTATTACCGCTTTTTCATGCGGGCGGGGTTGATGTGGGACGATGTGATCGAGATGCTCAACTACGGGGTCGGAATCGCCTTCCACGATGTGAACACGCTGACGGTCGATGTGCCCGACTCGATCCGTGCGCACTTCGTCTCCTCGCAGCGGATCGTCCTTGACCGCCTCGCGGGACGCGGCTGCAAGATGCTGATCGAACCCAACGGCAACAAGGCTTATGTCGCGGCGGCGGAGGGCTACGATCCGATCCAGACGATTTTCCTGCAGTCGGGCGGTGAGAAGCTCCGGCCTTTTGCCGTGAACGGCGATCTGCTGCGAACGCGCATCGAACGGGGGCTGTGGCTGCCGGCGGCGATTCCGGCGGTGATCGAGGCGCAGATGGCCCGACCCGTGGAAGAACGCGAAGCGGTGAATATCGGCGTGCACGGCACCGACCGTTCCTGGTCCGAGATGCTGCTGTGGCTCAACAACACCTACGGCCGGGATGGCGAGGATTGCCTGTGGATGCCTGCGGCCGAGGAGTATTTCGAATACAACTATCTGCGACACCATGCCGTCGTAAACGCGCGGGCGACGGAAAACACGCTCACGCTGACGGTCGAGATGCCCGGCGGACCCTATTTCTATTATCCTTCGCTGACGATCAATCTTCTGGGCGTCGATCCCGGAGCCTGCACGGCGGTCGGCGGCGGTGAGACGGTCACGGGGCTTTCGTGGGGCCGGGGCCGGACGGCGGATGACGGGGCGGAGGCGTTGATGGTCAATTTCGATTGCCGGCATGCCCTGGTCGCGCACGCCGAACATTTCGTGGCGGTTTACGAGGCCGACCCTTCGGCGGCGAACCGGGCCGACGCCCGCTATTTCGTGGCCATGCTCAAGGACTCCGACTGCAAGGAGAGGCTTCTCAAACGGATAAAATAGACGCGGAAAAATAACGAAAAGGAGGCGAACGGAAAACGATTCGCCTCCTTTTTTCGTCATTAATGCGGCGGTTTCGCGAATAATCGCTATCTTGCGTAGCGTAAAATCCGGCCTCCCGCCTGCGTGGGGACCGAAGCCTTTGCCGACGAGGCGATCAACCGGAAATGGGATGAAGAAACTGCTTTTCGTGTTTGCGGGACTGGCCTTCGCACTGACGGCCGCCGCACAGGAATTCCGAATTACGCACGGGCCTTACCTGTGCGACATGTCGCAGGACGGAGTGACGGTGGTCTGGACCACCAACAGGCCCGCGCTTTCGTGGGTCGAGGCGTCGCCCGCCGACAGCCTTGCGCCCGCACCGCCGCCGCGCCATTACCAGACCGTCGCCGGCCGCAAGCTGGCCGGCAGGACGCTGCACGCCGTTCGTGTCCGGGGGCTGCAACCCGGGACCGACTACCGTTACCGGATCTTTTCGCAGGAGGTTCAGTCGTGGCCCGACGTCAACAACGTCACCTATGGAAAGACTGTCGGCGCCGATGCGTCGCGGCGCCGGGCCTACGGGTTCCGCACCTTTCCGGCTGCGGGTTCCGGATGCTCGTTCCTCGTGCTGAACGACATCCACGGCAAGGCCGACGTCCTGACCCGGCTCTGCAAACGCGTGGACTTTTCCGAACTGGGATTCGTGGCTTTCAACGGCGACATGTCGAGCAGCGTCGAGAGCGGGGAGCAGCTTTTCAAGGACTACCTCGACGCTTCGGCCGCGCTTTTCGCCGCCGGGACGCCGATTCTCTTCACCCGCGGCAACCACGAGACGCGCGGCGTCTTCGCCGACAGCCTCGGGGATTATTTTCCCGGGCGGGACGGGCGGTTCTACGGCATTTATCGCTACGGCGACGTCTGCATCCTGCTGCTCGACTGCGGCGAGGACAAGCCCGACGACCATGCGGAGTACAACGGGCTGGCCGATTACGACGCCTACCGCGCCGAGGAGTGCGCGTGGCTGAAAAAGGCCGTGCGCTCGGAGGAGTTCCTCACGGCGTCGGCGCGCATCGTCCTGCTCCATATCCCGCCTGCGACCGGGGCCTGGCACGGGAGCGTCCACCTGAACGAACTCTTCGTGCCGGTGCTCAACGAGGCCGGGATCGACCTGATGCTCTGCGGCCACGACCACCGTTATTCGTTCCATCCCGCCGGGGAACGGGACGCGAAGTTCCCGATCGTGGTCAACGACAACCGAAGCTGCGTGCGCTGCGATGTCGCCGACAGCCTGATCCGCGTACGGATCGCCGGTCCCCGCGACAAGACGGTCCATACGCACGAATTTCCGCTGAAACCACAATTTCAACCATAACCTGAATCAATATGAAGAGACTCTTTTTTTCGCTGTGCGCCGTCGGTCTGTCGTGCGCGGCCTTCGGGGCGGGACCCGAGGTCAACATCGTTCCCAAACCCCTCTCGGTGACACCCGGCGCGGGGACGTTCACCGTAACCGCGTCGACCGTGATCGGCGTCGACAAGAATGCCGAACTGCGCCGCTCGGCCCGGATTTTCGCCGGGGAGGTCGCGCCTGTCGTCGGAGGGGTGATGAAAACCGCCGCCGAGGGCGACGTCCGTCTGGCGGTGGACGGCTCGCTGGAGGCCGAGGCCTATACGCTCGCCGTGACTCCTTCGGGCGTCGAGGTGCGCGGCGGAACGCCGCAGGGCGTCTTCCACGGCCTGCAAAGCCTGCGCCAGCTGGTCATCGACGGCGAAGGCGTCGTGCCCGCCGTGACGGTCAGCGACAAACCCTATTTCGCCCACCGCGGGGGCATGCTCGATCCCTGCCGTCATTTCTGGACGGTGGACGAGGTCAAGGAGTATATCGACATCCTCGCCATGCACAAGCTCAACAAGTTCCACTGGCACCTGACCGACGATCAGGGCTGGCGTATCGAGATCAAAAAATACCCCGAGCTGACGCGCGTGGGATCGGTGCGCGGGGAGACGCTCATCGGCCACCATCACACCTCGAGCGAGTATGACAAGACGCCTCACGGCGGCTATTACACGCAGAAGCAGATCCGCGAGATCGTGAAATACGCCGCCGACCGCTATATCACGGTGATTCCCGAAATCGAGCTTCCGGGGCATGCCGTCGCGGCGCTCACCTCCTATCCGTGGCTGGGCTGCAAGAGCGAGGGCTACGAGGTGCGCCGACGCTGGGGCATCAGCAAAGAGGTCTTCTGCCCGGGCAAGGAGACGACGTTCGAGTTTCTGCAGAACGTCTTCGCCGAGGTGCTCGAACTCTTTCCCTCGGAGTTCATCCACATCGGTGGCGACGAGTGTCCGAAGGACAGCTGGAAACAGTGCCCGCTGTGTCAGGAGCGCATCCGGACCGAGGGGCTGAAGGACGAGTTCGAGCTTCAGAGCTACACGGTGCGCCGCATGGAGAAGTGGCTCCGCGAGCACGGCCGGAAGATCATCGGCTGGGACGAGATTCTCGAAGGCGGCGTTTCGCCCACGGCGACCGTCATGTCGTGGCGCGGCTCGAAGGGCGGCATTGCGGCGGCCAAGGCCGGCAACCACGTCATCATGGCGCCCAATGTCCATTGCTACCTGGACTACTACCAGACCAAGACCCCGACGAAGGAGCCGATGGCCATCGGCGGCTATGTCCCGATGCGCAAGGTCTACGAACTGGACCCCTACGACCAGCTTACGCCCGGGGAGCGTGCCTACATCCTCGGCGTGCAGGGCAACCTGTGGACCGAGTATATCGCCACGTTCCCGCACCTGAAGCACATGCTGCTGCCGCGTCTGGCCGCCATCGCCGAGGTGGGCTGGTCCTACGACCGCAAGGATTTCGACGACTTCAAACACCGCATGAACTCCCTGCGCAAGTGCTACGATGCCGCAGGGCTGAACTACGCCACCTATTTCTTCGAAGGCAAGGACGAATAGCCGTCCGGTCCGTAAAAACATCCCCGTAATGTCATCGGCATTACGGGGATGTTCCGTTATTTCAGGGCCGTGTCGTTCAGTTTCCGGCCGGCGTCTGCCCGACGACCTCGACCCATTCGCCCTTCCGGAGCGCTCGCACCGAGTTGTCGTACATCGCCTCGCAGCAGACCGAGGGGAGGTAGTAGCGGCCCTTGTAGGTCGCCGTGAGTTTGATCGGGATCTCCTTGCTTTCGCCGCTCCGGAGGTCGAAGTAGCTCAAAACCCGGTCGTCGCGGATGTCCTGGTAGGTGACCGTCGAAAGGTCCCGTTCGGAGGTGATCTCCCAGCCTGCCGGGACGATGTGCGTCAGGGCCAGGTCGGCGTAACGCTCGTAGCCGCTGGTGTTCGTGACCGTCACCACGGCGTAGAAGTCCGTCGACACGGCGACCGACCGCGGGTCGAGCGGCGCGCCGTTCATGTCCCGGTAGCGGACGTCGATCTTCAGGCCGCTTGCGGCTTCCGCCTCCTCGCCCTTGCCGGGCGTGTAGCTCTGGCTCACGACCAGATGGAGGCTGCCCGTGCCGGTGTTCCTCACTTCGGTTGGGGCGGTGAGCGGCATGGAGGCGATCGACTTGGCGCTTCGGATCGGTTCCCGGCCGATCCGGGCGTCGATCCCCGTCTGTCCCGTGGAGGCGAAATTCGCCAGCGTGTTGAGCATCCAGGCCGTCGACTGCGTACTTAACCACTTGTCTTTCTTCAGGATGTCGGACATTTTGAGGGCCGTGCGGAACGCCGCTTCGCGCTGTCCGAGCAGCGTCTGCGTCATCAGCACGATCGCCATCTGCCGTTCGGGACTGTTATAGGTCCCGTCGTAGGGGTCGGCCTTCGGAGCCGCCGTGCCGGCGGTCTGTGCGGTCAGCTCTTCGGCCACCTTCCGGTTGCCGTCGAGGGCGTAGGCTGCGGCCAGCAGCCATCGCGCGTCGCTGCCGGCCTGCGCCGACCTCTCCCGCAGGCGGTTCATGGCGCCCCGGTCGGGCGTGCCGGCCAGTGCGAGGACGTATTGTGCGTAGGCCAGCGTCAGCGGATTGTCGAAGGTGTTGCCGCGCAGGTATTTGAGTGCGCGTTCGAGCGTCGTCCGGTCGACGGCGTAGCCGTATTTCGCGGCTTCGGCCATGAAATGGACCGCGTAGGCCGTGCCCCATTCCGAAGGCGAAGTTCCGCCGCTCCAGTAGGCGAATGCGCCGTTGGAGAGCTGATAGCCGCCCAGCCGCGACAGGACGCTCTTGATATTGCGGTCGATGTCCTGCAACATCTCTTCGTCGCACTCGGCTATGGAGTGTAGGTAGAGTTGCGGGAAGGCTCCCGAGGTGATCTGCTCGATGCAGCCGTGGGGGTAGCGCACGAGGTATTCGAGGCGGCGCGAAAGGTCGATCGGAGGAATCGACGAAAGCTCCAGACGGGCCGTTCCGGAGGCTTTCAGGGGCTTGACGGAGACCGTTTCGCCCGGCTGGAGGATGTGCTCTTCCGAGGTCGTGACGTAGGGATTCGGCTCCCGCACGTCGATCTCGATCTCCGAGGCGGAGTTGTCGCCGGAAGAGGCCGCCGTGACGCGGACCTTCCCGATTCCGGTCTGCCGGCCCGCCTTGAGCCGGAAGGTGACGACCTGTTCGCCCTCGTCGCCGAGGACGACGCTCCGGCTCTGCGGCCCGACCACGGAGAACGCTTCGTTCACGCTCACCCGGACGTCGGTTTTGCCGACCCCTTTTTCGAGGGCGAAGACCGTGACCGGAAGTTCGATCTCCTCCTCCGTGGAGACCACGCGGGGCAGGGTCGCCTGCACCAGAAGCGGTTTTTTCACGGCGACCTCCTTCGCCGCGGAGCCGAAGGCGCGGCCGTTGGACGCTACGACCATCACGCGCACCGACCCGAAGTAGGGCGGCAGCGCGATCTTGTGGGTGTTGGTCTTCCCGGCGCCCAGCTTCTCGGCGCCGAGGAACCGCACGACGGGTTTGAACCGCTGCGCCCGGAGCGCTCCGGTGTTCGGCTGCTCGGCGTCGCCGCCGATGGCGAACAGCTGCTCGATGCGGCCGCCGTAGGCGCCGATGACATGGTCGAACAGGTCCCACGTGCGGACGCCCAGCGCTTCGGTGGCGTTGAAATAGAGGTAGGGGTCGGGCGTCCTGAAACGCGTCAGCCCCAGCAGTCCCTCGTCGACCAGCGCCAGCACGTAGCTCATCCGCCTGCCGTTCCGCTCGCGGACCCGGATCGTGATTTCCGACTCGGGTTTCACCGATTCGGGCATCTCGACGACGGGCGCAAGGCGCGTGCCGGCGTCCTCGACCGGAAGCCGCAGAACGCCGAACAGCCTGATCGGCGCGTCGTTGAGCGTGTTGCCGTGGGGTTGGACGAGGGTCACCGAGACGTAGACGTTCGGGGCCATGCCCTCCCTGACGGGAATCTCGAAGGAGGTCTGCCGGTCGGTGCACGCTATCCAGCGGCTTTCGCGGACGAAGCTGCCGCTCTCGACGCTCACCAAGGCCCGGGCGCCCGGGGACGAAGGAATGGTGATCTTCGCCTTGTCGCCCGGCACGTATTTGTCCTTGTCGCGGGCGATGGCCAGGCGTGTCGCGGCGTCGGTCACCGAGGAGATGCCGCCCCGGTGATCGGACGACGACACGCAGACGACGCACGTCGCCGAATGCGCCTGCCGCGCGCCCGTCACGCGGATGAGGTAATAGCCGTAATCGCCCGCACTCCAGCGCATCGTGACCTGTCCCGTGCCGTTCGAGAGGGTGGCCCGCAGGGTTTTGTACTGGGCGTTGAGCGCGCTTTTGGCGTAGCGGGCCTGGGAAGCCGCCGACGAGGCGTCCCACCACCAGTAGGAACTCATCCTGTAAACCGTCACGGTCGCCTCCTCCGTGCCCGTCGCGGGGCGGCCCCGGGCGTCGAGCAGGACGAGCCGCAGCGCATGGTCGCGTTTGCTGTCGAGGTACTCCTCGCCCCAGTCGCTTTGTTGGGCGGTTACGCCGATTCCGAAATAGGCGTCGTAGGGCGAGACGGCCGCGATCTGCTGGTCGACGCTGAAATCGCCGCTCTTTTCGAAGACCTTGACGGTGAATTTGCCGTTCAGCATCCCCGGACTCAACCCTTCCAGCGAGGAGAGCCGGTCGGTGGTCAGTTGCAGCGCGCCGTCGGTGCCGGTCGTGCCGGAGACGATCTCCCGCTCCTCGGGGGCGAACTGCTTCGTGGCGTCGTCGAACGAATAGTCGGGGTAACCCTTGAAGCGCGTCGGAATCTGCGACAGCTGCGCCTGGAGCGTGACTTTCGATCCTGCGGCCGGTGCGCCGTGCAGCCACCGGGCCGTCAGCCGGCCGGTGAACTCCTTCGCGTCGACGGTCTGTCCGTCGCCGAGGCGCATCTCGATCTTCATCCGGTTGGGCTTGACGGCGTCCACGCGGATGTTTTTCTCGAACGTCGCGCCGCCGAAGGTCGCTTTCGCGCGCCAGATTCCCGTGGGGGAGGCGGGCGTCGTCCGTAATTTGAACGTATGGATTCCGTCCGTGGAACCGCTGCTGACCGCCGACTGCACCAACTGCCCGTTGGGGTTGTAGAACTCCAGCGACGCCGGGTGGTTCTCCGGCAGCGGGTTGTCCGAGGCGACGATCAGCGTGAGGTAAATTTCGTCGCCCGGGCGCCAGACGCCCCGTTCGCCGAACAGATAGCCCTTTATCCCCTTCGTGTCGGTCGTGCCGCCCACGTCGAAATTGCTCAACGAAAGCGCCGCGCCCCGCTCCACCCGGACGAAGGCCGCGTCGCCGTTAGCCTCGGCCAGCACCGTGTAGGGTTCGTCCCCGCATTTCAGCACGGCGCGTCCTTCGGAGTCGGTGACGGCTTCGGCCAGCTGCTGGTTCTGGCGGTCGTAGGCCCGGACCTTGCAGCTGCCTTTCGGGCGCGCCGAGACCAGGTCGGTGGTGTAGACGATCAGCTCCCCGTCGCCGCTGCTCTTGCAGATGATGCCGATGTCGGACTGGATGACGACCTTCGACCGCTCGGCGTAGGTCCGGTAGTCGCCGAAATAGTAGTCGTAATCGTTGCTCTCGACCGGAATCAGCGGGTCGACGCCCTTGATTTCGAGCAGGTACATCGACTTCCGGCTGTCGGTGATCAGGCGGCTGAGGTCGAGCGAGTAGCTGTTGGTGCGGTCGAGCCGCGTCGAGGCCTTGTCTCCGAGGTCGATGGTCGTGTCGCGGACGATGCGGGAGACGTACTCCATGTCGGAGAAATAGGTGTCGCCGTAGTAGTTCCGCTGGAAGAATTGCAGCAGGTTGTTGGCGAAGATCTTCCGCACGCGCACCCGCGCCCGGGCGAAGTTCACCGATTCGAACAGCAGGCTCATGCGGTTGGACGAGGGCAGGATGGAGCCTTTGCCCGTGAAGCGGATCGCGGGGGCCTGCGAGGGCAGCGCCGCGGTGAAGGTGTAGCTTTCGTCGAGCCGGCGCCCCGCCTTGTTCTGCACCTCGCGGCTGATTTCGACCTCGTAGTTCCCCGTGAGTTGCGTTTCGGGGTAGATGTAGAGGCGGTTCCGGTCGACCGAGGTCCGGAATTTCGGGTCGAAGCGGATCAGGTTCCTGAAATCCTGGTTGGGTTTGAGCGGCTCGGAGAAGGTGACGACCACGGCCAGCGGCTCGGTCTGCACGGTGTGGTCCAGTACGATGTATTCGCCCTTGCGGGGGACCTCCATCTCGACGTTCCGCTTCGGGTCGAGGTCGAAGTCGAGGGTCAGCTTGTAGCTTTCGTCGCTGCGGGTCGGGATGTTTTCGACCCGGTATTTGTGGACCGTGCCGTCCTCCGAATGGGTCCAGGTCACTTCGGGTTTCAGAAGTCCCTTGATCTTGAGCCGCTGCTCCACGTAGTCGTCGGCGGCGTAATCCGACGAGACCGTTTCGCCGACCAGCACGTAGTATTTCAGGTCGTCGCTCTGCTGCAACCAGCAGGGGTTGTAGGAGAAACGCAGTTTCGGCGTCGAGAATTCGAACTCGGCGACGCCTTTGGCCTTTCCGCCGGTGAGTTTCGATGCGTCGAGCGCCACCTTGTAGCGGGTGTCGCTCTTCAGGGGCGATTTCGGGACGATGCGCAGCGTCCGCACGCCCAGCCGGGAAACTTCGACGTCGGCCGACGGGGTGAACGATACGGCGTCCTCCAGGTCGTCTTCGGCCAGTTCGACGCCCTCGCGCAGGGTCACCTGAACCGGCATCCGGACGCCCGACAGTCCGTTGGTCGACGACTCGACGATGTCGCTCGCCGGGCGGCTGCATGCGGCGGACAGCAGGACGATGAGGGCAAACAATGCGGCGCGGAATGGTTTCATGGTGCGTTTTTTTAGGTAACTTTGCGTTGGATACGGCGGGGTGCGCATATCTTCCACCAAAGATATATAAAATATGTCAAAAATGATGTCGAAAAAAAGAATCTGCCTCCTCGCGGTCGGGCTTACCCTGCTGCTCGCCGCGGGTTTTTTCCTCGCCCTGCCGCGGACGCTCTTCGACGAGCCGTTCTCCGCGACGGTGTGGAGCCGCGACGGGCGGCTTCTTTCGGCGAAGGTCGCCCCCGACGGGCAGTGGCGGTTCTTTCCGACGGACAGCGTGCCCGGGAAGTTCCGCACCGCAATCACGACCTACGAGGACAAGCGTTTCGACCGCCATTTCGGAGTCGATCCGCTGGCGCTGGCGCGCGCCGTGGGGCAGAACCTCGCGGCGGGGCGGATCGAGAGCGGCGCCAGCACGCTCACGATGCAGACCATCCGTTTGAGCCGCGGCGGGAAGCCCCGGACCTTTGGCGAAAAGTTCGTCGAAGCGGTGCTGGCGCTGCGGCTCGAAATGCGGTGCAGTAAGGAGGAGATCCTGGCCCTGTATGCCGCCCATGCGCCCTTCGGCGGCAATGTCGTGGGGCTGGAGAGCGCTTCGTGGTACTATTTCGGCCGCAGCGCGCGGGACCTTTCGTGGGCCGAAAGCGCCCTGCTCGCCGTGCTGCCCAACGCGCCTTCGCTGATCCACATGAAGCGCAACCGCGAACGGCTGCGCGAGAAGCGCGACAGGCTGCTCGACCGCATCCGGAGCGGCGGGCACATCGACTCCCTGACGTGCGCCCTGGCCAAGCTGGAGCCGCTGCCCGAAGCTCCCGAACCGATGCCGATGGAGGCGATGCACCTGCTGGGCAAGATGCGCACGGGGGCGCTGCGCTCGACGCTCGACGCCGACCTTCAGGGGCGGGTGAACGCGCTGGCGCGGCGTTACAATGCGCAGTACCGGGGCAACCGGATTAACAACCTGGCCGTCGTGGTGATGGACGTGCGGAGCGGGGAGGTGCTGGCCTATGCCGGCAACGTCTACGACCCCGGGGACCGGAGTGCGGGAACCGGCGTCGACGTCATCCCCGCGCGGCGCAGCAGCGGCAGCGTGCTCAAACCGATCCTCTACGCCGGGATGCTCGACGACGGCACGGCGCTTCCGACGATGCTTTTCCCCGACGTGCCGACCTATTACAGGGATTTCACGCCGCAGAACTACAACCGCACGTTCGACGGCGCGGTTCCCGCCGACCGGGTGGTCGAGCGTTCGCTCAACGTCCCGTCGGTGCGGATGCTCGACAAATACGGCCGGGAGAATTTTCTGTCGCTGGTGCAGGGGCTGGGTTTCCGCACGATCGACCGCAGCGCCGACCATTACGGGCTGTCGCTGATCCTGGGCGGCGCGGAGATCACGCTGTGGGACCTCACGGCCGCCTATATGCTGATGGCGGCCAAACTCGGCGGGCAGGAGACGATCCGCCGGCCGCACTACGACGCGTCGTCGGCCGAGACCGTTGCGGCCGGCGACATTCCCCTCTCGCGGGGTGCGCTGTGGCTGATGTTCGAGGCGATCAGCCGCGTCACGCGCCCCGAGGAGGAGGGCGAGTGGCAGTATTTCGCCTCGTCGAAGAAGATCGGCTGGAAGACCGGGACGAGCTACGGCAACCGCGACGCATGGGCCGTCGGGGCGACGCCCGACTACGCCGTGGGCGTCTGGGTCGGGAACTGTTCGGGCGAAGGGCGGCCGCTGATGACGGGCGTGGGGTACGCTGCGCCCGTCCTGTTCGAGGTGTTTGGCCTGCTGCCCGGGAGCGAGTGGTTCGCAGAGCCTTACGGCGATCTGGAACCCGCCGTGGTCTGCCGCCAGAGCGGATTTCTGGCCTCGCAGGTGTGCCCCGACCGCGATACGCTGATGATTCCGCGGACCGCCGCCCCGGGCGAGGTCTGCCCCTATCACCGGATCGTCAATTTGAGTCCCGACCTGAAATACCGCGTGACGACCGACTGCTGCGATCCGGCCCGCATCGTCCGCAGGCCGATGTTCATTCTGCCGCCCGCGCAGGAGTGGTACTACCGGAGACAGCATCCGGACTACCTCCCGCTGCCGCCGCTGCACCCCGGCCTGTCGGGCCGCGGGGCGGGAAACGACCCCATCGAGATCATCTATCCGCAGCCGGGGCGCGTGCTGGTGGCCCCGAAGTCGCTCGAAGGCCGGCAGCAGAGCCTCGTCTTCACGGCCGTGCACCGCGACCGCAACGCCGTGCTGTTCTGGCATCTCGACGACCGGTATCTCGGCGCGACCTCGCTGGAGCACAAACTTTCGGTCCGGCCCGCTCCCGGGCGTCACCGCCTGACGGTGATCGACGAGCACGGGGCCTCCCGAAGCGTCGCGTTCAGCTGCCGGTAGGGCGGATTTCCGGCGCAGGGCGTCTTCGCCTGACGGATGCTCGCAGACAATCCGGCGTTCCGGGTCCGACGGAAAACGCCGCAGCAAGGGATGATCCCCTGCGGCGGCGTTCGTGTGTTTCCACCGGGGCGGGCGTTATTTCACCCCGAAGCGGTAGATGCAGACCTGCGTGTATTCTTCGCCCGGACGCAGTACGGTCGAGGGGAAGTTGTCGTGGTTGGGGCTGTCGGGATACTTCTGCGTTTCGAGCGCCAGCGATTCGCGGTAGCGCAGCGGTTTGCCGTATTTGCCGTTCGCTTTGCCGTCGAAGAAGTTGCCGCTGTAGAACTGCATGGCGGGCTGGTCGGTCAGCACCTCGATCGTGCGGCCCGAAGCGGGTTCCCAGACCGTGGCCGCCGGCTCGATGCCGTCCGCGGTCTTGCGGTCGAGGACCCAGTTGTGGTCGTAGCCCGCGCCGTTGCGCAGCTGCTCGTTGTCGGCGCCGATGCGCTCGCCGATGGCGTGCGGCTGGCGGAAGTCGAAGGGCGTGCCCGTGACGTCGGCGATCTCTCCGGTGGGGATCAGCACCGAGTCGACCGGCGTGGTGTGGCTGGCGTTGATGGTCATGACGTGGTCGAGGATCGTGCCGTTACCCTCGCCCTTGAGGTTGAAGAAGGGGTGGTGCGAGAGATTCACCACGGTCGGCTTGTCGGTCGTGGCGCTGTAGTCGATCCGGAATTCGTTTTCGGGCGTGAGCGAGTAGGTCATCTCGATTTGCAGGTTGCCCGGAAAACCCTCCTGTCCGTCGGCGTGGAGGTACTTCATCACCAGCTGGTCTTCCGAGGCCGAAACCACGTTCCAGACCACGCGGTCCAGGCCGTCGATTCCGCCGTGGAGCGTCTGGCCGTTGTTGTTGATCGGCAGGTTGTACTCCGTGCCGTCGAGCGTGAAGCTGCCCTTGGCGATGCGGTTGGCGTAGGGTCCCACGACCGCGCCGAGGAAGCGTTCGCCGTCATTGTTGATGTAACGGTCGATCGTCTCGTAGCCGAGCACGATGTCTTCGTAGTCGCCCGCGCGGTCGGGAGTCCAGAGCGACACGACGCGGGCGCCGTAGTTGGTGACCTGCATGGTCACGTCGCCCGCGCGGAGCGTGTAGATTCCGACGGGTTTGCCGTCCGCTTCCGTCTGGAAGGCTTCGTTGCTGAAGAGGGTGATTTTCGGCTCCTGGCTTCCGCAGGCGGCCAGCAGCAGGGCGCATAATGCGATGAAATTTCTTTTCATGGGTCGGTTTTTTGGGTTCTTGTCTGCAAAGTTAATTATTCCGTGCGTTTTGTGGCCGGGCTTTGCCGGGAATTTTCCGCCGAACGGCATTTCCGTGTCGGGATTGCCGCGATTTTAGCGCCGACGGCGGGCGTTTTCCGACGGCGGGCGTCACTGTTTCCCGAAGCCGAGCGCCTGCGCCGATACATCATCCGCTACGACACGATCCGTCCCGCGCATCCCGAACTGCCCTACGGGCAGGGCAAGGAGGGCTTCAAGGCCCCTGCGGAGTGGCGCGTGACCAAACCCTGAAAACCGGGCTCTCCGCAGATAGCGGCAGGAGCGGGAGCATTTTTTGGAAGAACAGCGCTCCCGCACTCTTATCCGGATGATTTCCCGTCCTGATTCTGCCGGATGAAATCCTTCGGGCGCATGCCGAACTGCTTCGTGAAACATTTGGCGAACCACGACATGCTGCTGAATCCGGTCTGGTAGCAGACCTCGCTGATCCGGTATTCGCCGCTGCGGAGCAGCTGCGCGGCCGTTTTCAGCCGTACCAACTGGATGTATTCGTTGGGCGAGACGCCCGTCAGCCCTTTCAGCTTCCGTTGCAGGCTGGAACGGCTCAAGGCCATTTTCTCGGTGAGCAGGTCCACGGAGAGCGTCTCGCAGGTGAGGTTCTCGCGGACGATGCCCGTCAGCTTGTCCAGCCACTGCCGGTCGTTGCGGCCCATATCGTCTTTCTCGTACTGGAATCCGGGCCGCGACGCGAAGTGGCGGAAGGCCCGTTTCCGGTTTTCGAGCAGGCTCTCCACCGTCGCCTTGACGTAACCCAGCGAGAAGGGTTTTTCGATATAGACGTCGGCCCCGTATTCCAGTCCCTTGATCTTCGAGTCCACGGAGTCGACCACCGAGAGCAGGATGAACGGGATGTGGCACAGCATTTCGTCGTTACGGACCTTCATCAACAGGTCGAAACCGTCCATTTCGGGCATCAGGGCGTCGCTGATGATCAGGTCGCAGGCCTGTTTTTCGAGGATGGCGAGGGCTTCGGCGCCGTTTTTCGCCGAAAGGACGCCGTAGGTGTCCTCGAAATTCTTGACCAGAAACTCTCGCAGGTCGGGAGTGGCCTCCACGACCATGATGTGGAAGGGTTTCGTCTCCGGCTGCCGGCCTTCCGGGTTATCGGCCGGTTCGGGGGTGTGTACCCCCCCCCTTCGCAGACCTGGAGACTTGGTCTCCTTATAGGTTCCCCAGCGCACTTCGTCGAAGAAGTTCACCGCCTCGACCGGAAATTCCACGCGGCGCTCGTAGCGTACGGCCTCGCGCATGGCGTCGAGGTCGCCGATCGTGATGCCCGGTATGTGGGCGCGGGCGCGCACCTGGTCGATGAGGTTCTTCGCCGGGGTGAACTCATTCAGCTCGATCAGCGCCTCGGCCCATTGCAGGATGACGTCGGTGTAGCGGATGAGCGGGAAGTCCGTGTAGCAGCGCTGCCGGTCGATCAGTTCGCCCTTGAGGAAACGCACGTACTTGCGGTAGCAGTAGTAGGCCGAGGTGCGCTTGTCGAGCCAGAAGTCGCCGCCGCTGGTTCCTTGCAGGTAGAGCGGCCAGCGGAGCTGCTTGCCGATCATGTTCTCGTTGCCGTTGAGTCCCGCCGTGAAGCAGTCCACCGGTTCGTAGGGGGTGACGATCGTCTGCTTGAGCCGCGGGTCGCGCTTGTCGTAGGCGGCCTTGATCCGGGCCTCGTTGCCGTTGTCGAGGTAGTAGCGGTCGAAGATGTCCTGTCCGCAGATGCCGATCGCTTGGGTCTTCTGCGACGCCAGTTTCGCGTTGCTTTTCAGCCCGTCGCAGCAGAAGAACACGGCCCTCTGTCTAGGCGTCAGCTGGTCCCAGTTCTCAAGCCCGGCCACCTAGCTCCATTTGAATTCCGTGCCGTCGTCGGGAAGCCGCTCCAACAGCATGCCGGCGATGTTCTCGGCCTGGTTGAGGTAACATTCGTAGCCGCTCAGGCGGAACATCATCGTGTAGCCGTAGAGCGCCCAGGCCTGTCCCCGCGCCCAGGCGGATTCGTCGCTGAAGCCCTGCACGGTCTCCTTCCGGCGGACGCGGCCGTCGGCGGGGTCGTAGTCCACCAGGTGATAGCTCGTGAAGTCGGGCCGGAAATGGTTGCAGAGGGTCGTGTTGGCGTGCGTCACCGCGACGCTCTTCAGGGTGTCGTCCCCGAAGAGCAGGCCCGCGTTGTAGAGGTGTTCGAGGTTCATCATGTTGTCGATGATCACCGGGTATTTCCAGTCGCGGCCCTTGCGCACGAAGTCCCAGCTGCGGATGACGCCCGTCACGGGCGAGAACCTTCCGGCGAGGACCCGCGCCGAGGTGTGGATGGGTTCGAGGTATTTCTGCTCGCCGGTGATCCGGTAGGCGTTGCCGAAACTGCAATTCATCTGGAATCCCAGGTCGTGGTCCGTGCCTTTCTGTTTGAGGGGATAGAGTTTGAAGGTGTTTTTTTCGGCCAGTTCGCGGAATGTCTTGTCGCCGGTATACTCATATATATACCAGAGCGAGCCGGGATAGAATCCGCTGCACCACCAGCGGATGTTGGAAGGGATGAATTTTCCGTCGGAGGCCACCGATCTCGGAAGCGTCTCGTCGGTCAGCCGGCCTTCGAGCTGTTCGTACTGGGCCGCGGCTACGGCGAAGACGCGATCGGTCAGTTCCGGCATTGTCTCCCGGGGAGTGCATCCCGCGAGAAGGAGGGTCGACAGCAATGCTGTGCGATAGGTTCGGGTTCTCATGTCAGACAGTAGTTTTTTCGGGTGGTTTTTCCGTCATTCAAAATTAGATTTTGTATTCTTCCGCGAAGGATTCGATCCGGTCAAAGGGGAGTAGAATCCGGTCAAAGTAGCTTCTCCGTGGCGTCGTCGGGGGATATTTGGTTTAAAAAGACTTATATTTGTCATGCCGCTTTCCGCGTCGGGTCCCTCTCTTCGGAACGGCGGTGTTTCACAAGTTTCTGGTAACTGTTATGAATGGTTTACGTACGGCCTTTCTGGCCGCCCTGCTTTTTTTGACGACGGCCCGCGCCTGCCCGGCCGGTCCGCTCGACCGTGTGAGGCAAGCCTTTGTCGATGTGTCGGTGATGTCCTATGCCCCGGACGGGGAGGCGACCGAACGTTTCGTCCGTTATTCCGATTACGGGAGGGCGAACGACGTGCTGCTGCTCCAGCTCTACACGTCGGTCCACCTTCCGGACGGCGAGGTGCGGCGCCTGCTCGGGCTTTTCGATGCGGGCGGATTCTGGTCCGACATCGACTACGACGACCGGACGAGGGGGCGGTGGCAGCCGTCGCTGCACCTGACGCGGATGTACGCCCTGGCGAAACTTTATGCCGACCCTGCGTCGGCGTGGCATGGCGACGGGCGTATCGGCGGCCTGCTGCACAAGGGGCTTGCCTACTGGTATGCGAAGAAACCGTCGTCGCTGAACTGGTGGCACGGGGAGATCGGGGTTCCCAAGAAACTCGCCGCGATTCTGCTGATGATCCGCGGCGAACTTTCCGGTCCGGAACTGGAGCAGGGGCTGCGGATCATCGAGCGTTCGCGCTTCGGCCGCACCGGGCAGAACAAGGTATGGCTGGCCGGGAACAACCTGATGCGCGGGCTGCTGACGGACGACGAGGCGCTCGTCGCCGAGGTCCGGGATCAGATCGCCGAGGAGATCGTCGTCACCGACGGCGAGGGCATTCAGGACGACTGGTCGTTTCACCAGCACGGACCCCAGATTCAGTTCGGGAACTACGGACTGGCCTATGCCGAGGGCCTCTCGTTCTGGCTCCGGGTTCTCGACGGGACGCCTTATATGTTCTCGGACGCGCAGTGCGCCGTCATCGAAAAGCTGATGCGGGAGGGTATTTGTCGGAGCATCTGGCGGGGTGTGATGGACCCGAGTTTCTGCGGCCGGCAGGTGTTTATCGACAGCGGTCCCGGAAAAGCCTCGTCGGCAGCCGTCGCCGCGGAGAACATCGCGGCGCTGAAAAGACCGGGATACCGGGTTTTCAGGCGGTTCGCCAAGAGGATACTGGAGCCGGAGAACCGCTCAGACGGATTGCGTGGGCCGCGTTATTACGACCGTTCGGACTGCGGCATCTACCGTACCGCCACATGGTATGCGTCGATCCGCATGCACTCCGACCGTACGATCGGCTTCGAGTTTACGAACCGGGAGAACACTCTGGCCAACTTCTCGGCCGACGGGGCGTTGCTGTTCATGCAGCACGGGCGGGAGTACGACAATATCTTCGCCCATTGGGACTGGCGGATGGTTCCCGGGACGACGGCTTACGACGACGGCGCGCCCCTGAAGTGCGACAACTCCGTCGAGGCCAGGAAAAACCGTTCCGGACATGTGGGCGGCCTCGCTTCGGGCGATGTGCTGTGTACGACGATGGAGATCGAGCGCGACGGGCTTCACGCCCTCAAGTCGGCATTCTTTTTCGGGGACCTCGTCGTGGCGCTGGGTGCGGACATCCGCAGTTCCGACGCCCGGATTTTCCGGATCACCACGGCCCTGGATCAGACGCACCTTGCGGGTCCGGTAACCCGGGGCGGAGCGACCGAGACCTCCGGCAGCCTGCCGTGGGTGCATCACGACGGCCGGGGATACGTATCGCTGGACGGCGCTCCGATTGCAGTCAGCACGGAGATTCAGGAGGGAAAATGGGATCTGATAGATCCTTTTTACAGGGACAGAACCCAGCGGGGGCCGGTTTTCAAGTGCTGGTTCGGGCATGATCCGGCCCGGACGGGCGGCTATGCCTACGCTTTTCTGCCGTGCCGCGACGCGAAACGGACCGAACGGTTTGCCCGGAATCCCTCCGTGCGGATACTTCGGAACGATGCCGGATGTCAGGCCGTCGAATACGGGAAAATATGCTGCGCCGTGGTTCACCGGGCCGGAGAATACCGCCTCGGCGGGCGGACGATCACGGCGCCGGAACCGGCGATCTACCTCCTCCGCGGCGGCCGGACCGAGGTCCGCAGCCTTCCGCCCCTAAACGGCGCTGCCGACTGAACGCCGGACGCCGGAAAACGAAAATCCCCGTAATCGTTTGATTACGGGGATTGCCAGTGCCCAGGACAGGGATTGATTTATGAAAACATATACAAACGACTGAAATTTGAATATATTTATAATATGTTGAAATATAGTATATTAAAATTATATGCTATGAAATGTATTTTGTCTGTTTTTAGCTGTTCTGCAAAAATGCGGACACGGTGCGGACACGAAAGTATTGCTGTATTCGAATATAAATCATATCTTTGTAGAGCATAAAGGATGATGTATGGCAAAAGTTACATATGTTTTGGCGCAAGGGGAGAACAGCGCAGGAGAATCGCAAGTTAATTTCCGCGTCTATGTTTCCCGTGAATCGCGTGTACGAGTGCCCTCCGGCATTTGGGTCGATCGGAGACGTTGGGGAAAGAAAAACGACATCAATATTCCGAATATTCCGGGGGAGGAACGCGATGCGCTGTTGGCGAAGCGGGCGAAATTGAAAGAGCTGGTCGATGTAATCGAGACATCGGTCGAGGCGTCAGACGATAAATCGACCGTTACGCGCGAGTGGCTCGAAAAGTTGATCCGGCGCACTTTGCGGCCGAAGACGGCGACTTCTGTCGAGGATAAGAAAATAGATTTTTTCTCGTTGACAAATAAATATCTCTCTACACACAAATTGTCCGAGTCGCGTGTCAAGCATTTCAATGTCTTGGTGCGGACGCTGAAGCGATATGAGTTGTATCGGAAACTGTCGAACCGACGGTTCGTGCTGGATGTACATACCATATCCCCGACGACGCTCGATGATTTCGGCGCATTTCTGATGAAAGAACCGGAAATCTTCGACGTACATCCGGAGTTGTACAACGAGGTGCCGTATGCTCGGCCGAAGGTGAGGAAGAATCTGCCTGTGAAGCGCGGCCCGTACCTCAACGCTGCGGGAGAAACGGTAATTCCCGGCCGTCCGAAAGAGCGGGGCATGAATTATGTTTCGGACATGTTGATTCGTCTGCGGTCGTTCTATGTATGGCTCAATGATAATGGACATACTTCCAATGATCCGTTCAAGCAGTATAAGATCGCGGAGATTGTCTACGGTACGCCTATCTATATTACGACCGACGAACGCAAACAGTTGGCCGAAGCGGATATGGGGGATGACAAGCAGCTGGAAACGCAGCGAGATATTTTTGTTTTCCAATGTATGATCGGCTGCCGGGTGAGCGACCTTTACAAGATGACCTATGCCAATATCATCGGCGACTGCATCGAGTACGTTCCCCGTAAGACGCGCGACGATCGGGTGGTGACGGTCTCGGTGCCGCTGATCGGTGCTGCGAAAGAGTTGATTCGCAAATACCTCGATGAGAACCGCAGAACGCTGTTTCCGTTTATTTCGGAGCAGAAATACAATGTTTATATCAAAGCGGCGTTCCGTAAGGCGGGACTGACGCGCATGGTGACGACGATCGACCAGCGGACGCGGCAGAATGTTCAGGTGCCGATCTGCGACCTTGCTTCGTCGCACATGGCGCGCCGGACATTCATCGGGAATGTTTATAAAAGCGTGAAAGACCCTGCGATCGTGGGAGCGATGTCCGGGCATAAGGACGGCAGCCGGGCGTTCGCCCGCTATCGCGATATCGACATGGATATAAAACGGGATGCAGTGAGTGTGTTGGAGTAGAATTTGTTTTGTCGATAAATTTGTATAAATTTACGACAGATATATGTGTGTAAATAGATGCAAGCAATAGAGGATAAGATACTTAATAAGATAAAAAAATGCGGACGGGGTAAGCTGTATTCCGCATCCGATTTCGCTGTGTATGGATCGGCCGTATCGGTTGCGAAGGCATTGGAACGGCTTACTCGAAAAGGCGGTTTGGTCCGTATTGCAAGGGGCCTCTATTGCTATCCCAAAATCGATAGAAAGTTTGGAATGGGCATACAATACCCGACCATCAATGAAATCGCTGAAAAGGTAGCTCGGCAGAGCGAAGCCCGAGTTGTTCCGACGGGTATGCACGCATTGAATGTATTGGGATTGTCTGCCCAGGTACCGATGAACTATGTGTTTTATACCGACGGCAATTCCCGGACAGTTAATTTGTTCAACGGTCGCAAATTGCGATTCAAGCGTGTAGCGCTTAAAAATCTGGCCTATCAGAATAAAACGCTGATGCTTGCCGTGTTCGCTCTGAAGGAGATCGGTCGGCCGCAGGTGACGGAGGAGCACACCGCCCAACTGAAGACGATATTCGCCCGGATTCCGAAGTCGAGCATTCTGCCCGATCTGCGGTTGGTGCCGGCCTGGATTCGTAAAATCATTATGTCGTTCTATGAAGAATAATTTTTGGACGTTTTCCGACGAGCAGAAAAGTATGTTCGTTGCACAGACGAGCGAGCGTGTCGGGCTTCCTCCGCAGGCTGTCGAGAAGGACTGGTGGGTGACGATGACGCTGAAAGCCCTGTTCGAATCGTCGTGCCGGGACTTCATCACCTTCAAGGGCGGTACGTCGTTGAGCAAGGGTTGGCATGTCATAGAACGCTTCTCGGAGGACATCGATATTGCAATCGACAAGTCCTTTTGGAGAATTGCCGGGGACAACAAGTCGCAGCGCGATCGGATTCGGAAACTTTCGCGGGCCTATATCGAGCAGCGGCTCGTTGCGGAAATGCAGGCATTGCTGGAAGGATATGGGGCTTCCGATTTTGAGTTGCGTGCCGTTCCGTCGCAGGACTCCGATGCCGATCCGACGCTGGTGCTGCTGCCGTATCGAAGCATTTATGCGAATATCGAGTATGTGGAATCGCAAATCCGGATCGAATTCAGCTGCCGGTCGATGAAAGAACCGCGTGAGCGGATCGAGATTCGTCCGCTGATTGCCGAGGCATATCCCGATGTATTCGGAGAATTGGTGTTCCCGATTTATGCGGTCGTGCCGTCACGGACGTTTTTGGAGAAAGCGTTTTTGCTGCATGAAGAGTTTCAGAAAGAGAATCCGCGCGTCGAGCGAATGACACGCCATCTGTACGATTTGGAGCGGCTGATGGATACGGATTTCGGAAAGGCAGCCTTGGCCGATCCGAGAATGTATGCCGAGATTGTCAAGCATCGCAGCATATTCAATACGATTCGCGGAGTCGATTATCGGATGCACCATCCGAGCCGGATCGATTTTATTCCGCCCGAAAAATTGGCGGAGGTATGGCGCAGGGATTATGAGCGGATGCAGGAGTATTTCATCTATGGAGATTCGCTGCCGTACGATCGACTGATCGCACGGATGGCGGAGTTGCGGGATCGGTTTCGGAAAGTTGTAATGGAGGATGATTTTTTCAGCGAATCGTAACTATGAATTCCGATTATTATTTCCAGAAAGGTCTTCGTCTGATCGTGACGGGTGTCGTGGTTCTTGCCTTGATTATTTTATTCTGTGGTATGGTCTCACAGGGATTTCCGCTTTGGCTGGCGCTTGTCTTGCTTGTCCCCGCAGGACTTGGCGTGACCGGATTTTACTTTTTCAGCGTGGGCAGTTCGGCGGATCTTTCGGAACGTTTTTTTCGTCGTTTTGGGTGTAGTCAGCCGAGAGGCGAAGAGAAAACAACGACAGAGGGAGTCGGTTCCGAACAGCGGGGTGAAAGAAGCCCGGACGCGATCGTGCCGGAATCCGCCGTTGTTTCTGCCGATCCGGTTCCGGACGATCGGACTCTCGAAAATGCACTTGCCACCGTCTACGAATATACCGATAAGGATTTGGGCGATGCCGTTGACGAGATAAACCTGAGAATTTTGCGACGACGCTTGCTTTATCTGGCATGTATGGCGCCTGTTCCGAATGATGTGCCGCAGGTTCGGCTTCGGCATGATCGGGTGAGCTATGGGGATTTGTGTCACTACGGTTGGAACGTCTGGAATGCCTTTAAGGGCGCGACCAATCGTTTTTATGACCAGACCGAATTGGCGGAATGGCTGAAAGCGAGTTTCGAGTCTTTGGCCAAATACAATACGAAGACGTTGCGGGCCAAACTCCGGGCGACGGACGGAGGTTATCGCATCCGATTGCTCGATAATCTGAAAGAATATATCCAAAAATAAAGAGCTGTATAAGTATGAGATATTCCCTGCACCCGGTCGGTGCAGGGAATTTTCTTTCTGTTGTCATGCAATTGCAAAATGTTGGTAAGTAGCAATATCTGAAATTGTTTGCCGGTGCAAATGCGGTGATTCGATTGCAAAAACAGGTGCAGGAAAAGCACCTGTTAATTTCGTCGCCGGACCTGCTTTCGGGTTCGGTTAAATCATCGTATTATGGACTTAAAACAATTGAGTGAGTTGGGCGGTGAAGTGAATGTGACCGTCCGTCTGGAAGATCTCCGGCAATGGCATCGGGAGTTGACGGCAGTCGCGTCGCTGCCGTCCGTAATGCCGGTTCAGCAACAAGCGGGCGAATTGTATACGCGAAAACAGACCATCGCGTTGTTGGGTGTCGATTCCTCTACGTTGTGGCGATGGGCCAAGAGCGGTTATCTTGTTCCCGTGGAGTACGGCGGGCAGCGCCGTTATCGCGTGGCGGATGTGCAACGGATTCTAAACGGAGACAGCCATGCCCGCTAAAACAGTGAAAAGAGAAAGCTCCTACCTGCGCGTGGGAACGACCATCTACAAGCGGGTCCGGCAGCCGTTGAGCAGCGGCCGGAGCGTCGAGACGCTCATCCCGTGGAATGTCGAGACCTTGCGTCAGGACTACGGGAAAAGCTATCTGGCCCGTATTCCGAAATACGACGGCTTCTGCACGGTTCCCGACCACACGAACTACCGCAGGGAGATCGACGGTTTCCTGAACCGTTACGAGCCGATTCCCTTCCAGCCTGTCGATAGTATCTTTCCGCACATCCACGACTTTCTCGCCCATATCTTCGGCGAGCAGGTCGAACTGGGCTACGACTATCTGCAACTGCTCTACCTGCGCCCCTTGCAACGGCTGCCGGTATTGTTGCTGGTGTCGGATGAACGCAATACCGGAAAGACAACCTTTCTCAATCTCTTAAAGTCGGTCTTCGGCGGAAACGTTACCTTCAACACCAACGAAGATTTCCGTTCACAATTCAACGACGACTGGACGGGTAAACTATTGATCTGCGTGGACGAGGTGCTGCTCAACCGCCGCGAGGATTCAGAGCGGATCAAGAACCTATCGACCGCTCGCAGCTACAAGGCCGAGGCGAAAGGCCGCGACCGCCGGGAGGTGGAGTTTTTCGGCAAGTTCGTCCTCTGCTCCAACAACGAACGCAATCCCGTCCTGATCGAGGCGGCGGAAACCCGCTACTGGGTGCGGCGCGTGCCGCCGCTCCCGTATGACGACCAACACCTGCTGGCCAAAATGCGGGCCGAGATACCGGGGCTGCTCTTCTACCTGCAACAACGTACGCTCTCGTCATATGAAGAGAGCCGCATGTGGTTCGCGCCCCGGCTGCTGGTCACCGATGCGCTGCGGCGGATCGTACACTACAACCGCAGCAAGACCGAAACCGAAATGTTGTCGATCATCCGCGACATTATGGAGGCCGAAAACCTTGCGGACTATCGGTTCGACGTGAGCGATATGGTCAATATGCTGGAGATACGCGGCATCCGCGTTGACCATCCCACCGTGCGGCGGATTCTTGCCGAAAATTGGCAGCTTCGGCCCGCACCACCGACTTACTACCAACGCTATACGATTACCTATAACGGCGAAACGCAGCGGCAGGACAGCAAGACAGCACGTGTCTATACCGTCACGCGGGAACAGCTCGGCGGATTGCTGGACGATGCTGCGATGTAAGAATGTTGAAAAAGAAAGTAGCTTTCTTATTTTCACAATCTTACATCTCTTACAAATCCTCTTACAAAGTCTTACGGGTTCTTACGGGCTTACAGCGCCGAATGCCGTGTAAGAAAGTTGTAAGACGCCAACCTTTTCTTTCACTGGATTTTACACTGTTTTCTCAACAAACTTACAGAAAAATGACTGTCATACCATACAGCAACCGGATTTCCATCCGTGATTTTCTCGCCCGGCGGGGCATTCAGCCCAAATATGAACGCAACGGCTACGGCATGTATCTTTCACCCCTACGAGAAGAGCGCACGCCGAGTTTCAAGGTGGACTACGTGCGAAATCTCTGGTACGACTTCGGACTGGGTGAAGGCGGCACATTACTTACCCTCGTGATGCGGTTGGAGCGGTGCGACCGTTACGCCGCCATCCGTATCCTTTCGAGCGGTGAGATAAGGCAAGCCGAGTCTACTTCTCTTTCATCAGGTATTTACGAACGTCCAGCCGTCGGTGGGGTATCGCCGGTCATGCGCCCGGCCACCGTCCCCGCGCTCCGCATCCTCTCCGATGCCCCGCTCCGTCATCCGGCACTGATCGGTTATCTCGCCTCGCGCGGCATTGCACAGAGGATTGCCGCAGGCTACTGCCGGGAGGTTCGCTACGAAGTAAACGGCCGCGCCTTTTTCGCCGTCGGTTTCCGCAACGACGCCGGAGGGTGGGAGCTTCGCTCCGCACGGTTCAAAGGCGGCTCCTCGCCCAAATACATTACAACACTCAAAGGATGCAATGCAACTAATGATATCAGTGCAGTCATTGACAGCAGTGCAATCAATGCAACCAATGATGTCAGTGCAATCACTGTCAGCAATGCAATCACGGATTGCCCAGCAACCGGAGCAACGGCATCATTCCATGTCGGCAATGATCCGATGGCCTTCGAATCGGGCAGGGCCATGCCGGCATCCCATGCAAGCGTCATGATCTTCGAAGGATTCATAGATTTTCTCTCGTATCTGTCGCTTGCGAATAACATACATCCGGTCAGCAATACGGTCGTGCTGAACTCGGTCGTCAACCTTTCCAAAGCCGTTCCGTTTCTTAACCGGCATTCGGTGATCCACGCCTTTTTCGACAACGACGAAACCGGACGCAAAACGACCTCCGACCTGCATTGTCTTTGTCCCCGCAGCGAGATCATCGACCAAAGCTGTTTCTACCGCAGATACAAGGATGTCAACGACTATCTGATCGCCCGAAAAACCTGTCCGAAGCCCCCGGAAATCGTATCTGACAGTCTGGGTCGTGATCTGCGACCTTCGAAAGCGGAAACAGCGGCGATTGAGTCTCAGCGCCGGAAAGGGGTAAAGGTTTAAGGAAGGCAAGGTTGTGTTTTTGTCAGCCAAAAACCGCTGCCTTCCCGTCGGTCGGCAGTCGATCCCGCTGGTCCGGATATTCTTATTCTTTTCACCTGAAATCGCAAACGAATGGCAACACCGAAGAAACCATATAACAGACAGGGCGGCCGTCCTGTGCTGAGCAAATCCCAGCGGCAGGAATACCGACTTACCGTCCGCTACAACACGGAGCTGCATCTCCGGCTCAAGGCTCTGGCCCGGCAATCGGGTCAGAAGCCCGTCGAGGTCGTGCGGCAGCTCATCGCCTATGGGTGAGTGAAGGAGCGGGTAAAGAAGGAACACCGTCCGGTATTCGACCTGCTGAAAGGATTGTCCGACAACCTGAACCAGCTGACCCGGCTGGCACACGCCAAAGGCATCGAACGGCTGGAGAAACAGATTGCACCGGTAGTGCAGGAAGTCCGGCGGCTCTTAAAATATTTGCGAGATGATCGGTAAGATAATATCGGGATCGTCCTTTTCGGGGACGGTAGGCTACGTGATGAAAAAGGAATCCCGGATCTTGGAAGCCGAGGGCGTCATGCCTCCGGATGCCAAGCGTATGGCCGAGGACTTCAAAGACCAGACCCTCCTGAACCCGCGGTTGAAAAACACCGTCGGGCATATCTCGCTGTCTTTCTCACCCAAGGACGCTCCGCGGATGACCGACGCCCTGATGACGCAGATCGCAAAGGAGTATATGCAGAAGATGGGCATCACCGATACGCAGTACCTCTTGGTGCGCCATCTCGACCAGCCCCATCCACACTGCCATCTGGTCTACAACCGGGTCGGAAATGACGGACAGACCATTTCGGACAAGAACATCAAGATCCGTAATGCTAAGGTTTGCCGGGAGCTGACCGAGAAGTATGGACTATACCTCGCGCCGGGCAAAGACGACGTGCGGCGGGAGCGGCTGCGCGAACCCGACAAGACCAGATACGAAATTTATGATGCGATCAAACAGTGTTTGCCCCGATGTGCCGGATGGAAAGGGTTGGAGAAAGAACTGGAAAAACAGGGCATCGGCATCCGCTACAAGTATTGCGGAAATACCGACCGCAAACAAGGGGTCTTGTTCTCGAAAAACGGCTTCGAGTTCTCCGGCTCGAAAATCGATCGGGCTTTCAGCTTTACCAAACTCGACAACCGGTTTACCTACCTGCAACAGCAGGCGCTGCATCGGGCCGAGCTCCTCGGAAACCTCTCGGTGGCAGTAGGTAATTACCGTTCGGCGTTTGCAGCGCTGTTCGGCAGCATGGGCGGCGGCACACGCGAAGAGCCTGCTGCACCCAGCCCCGGCGGAAAGCTCGACGTTATTCCGCTTCCGCCGGCCAGTTCACCCGTCGGAGTATCGGCCGAGCAGTTGCAGCGCAAACCGGGAGAAAGCCCCGAAGAGCATATCGCACGAATCACGGCACTACTCAATGCTGCGGCCGAGGCGATGGCCATAGCCACGATGGAATGCCGCCGCAGGCTCGAAGAACAGAAAAGAAAAACCAAACTGAAACCGTAAAATCTCAAAAACATGAACGACGAACATAGGAGCGACCTGTCTTACGAAATGTACGAAGACCTCAAAGAAACGCTTGTCAAAGCCATCAAAAACACCAAAGCAGGTGGCGCAGGAAACGCAGGTTTGGAGAATGCCCGGCTGGAACGGATCGAGCGACTGATAGAGGCTGCGGAACTTTCGCAGGGCCAAGTCACACAGTTGCTCGAACATCTGCGTAAACGGATAACATTGCCCGGAGTGCAAAGCGAACAAGAACCGACCACAGAGAAATACAACGCGCTGCTGGCGCAGTTGGCCGGGAGACTGGAGGTGATCGACAAGGAGAACAGGCAGACACATACATTGATTGAGCAGGTCGGGCAAGCCGTCGAAGCATTGACAAGACCCGACGCCTTGCCCGTGCAGGAGCATCGTCACACCTATACACTCGACATTAAATCCTCGAAAACATGTCTGACAATGTTCGTCATGCTGGGATGTATTTTCCTGCAAGGCGCATTCATCTACCGAATTTCGGGGAACAATCGGCTGTTGGCCGTGAACGACCTGAAATACCGCTATGTGAAGATGCGAGGGGAAATCGGAGAAAAGGGATTGGCGGAGTTGGAAACAGTATTCCGAGACGAGCAGTATAGAAACCTCCGCGATACCGTCCGAAACCAAGTCGAACGCTACGAAGAAGCCGTAAGGCGACGGGCAGAGCAGCTGGAGCAGGCGACCATTAAGGAGCGCAAAGCGAAAAAACTGCTTGATGACGTGAAAAAATTAAGAGGAGAATAATGATGAAATTATAGCCATATTCTCCCAATTTGAAATAAGATAGTTTTCGGTCAATATTGATTTTCAGAAACATTTTGTCGAAATTTGTTGTTGTTTTCTATTGAGTGCTGTTCAATATGAAAATTATTTTCTATTTTTGCCTTGTCGCATAAGCGGCAGACATATAGAAAGTGTTTTCGCACTGTCCTTAACTGAGAATCTGACAATTTTCAACGAAACAGGGACAACGAACAGCACTCATTTTCTTGTTAGCATATGGCAAAGGCGTATGTTTTCGTATGCGTATTCCATATCTACAAGTGTGGGGCTATTGTATCGTTTATTTGTTTCGGGTTTTGTCAGAACCTTCAGTTAGATAAACGAAATCGGCTCCACACTTTCTTTTTGGAATACTTATGCCACAGGGGCTGATGGCAATAGATTTTGAATTCAACTTTCAAAATTATATTGCTATGAGAAACATTTTTACTTTTTTATTGGCGGCTTGCCTTTTGGCAGGCTGTGGTAGTGACCCGACGGCCGATGCTCCGGATAAACCTGTTCATGGACCTGATCCCGATCCAGATGTGACTACCTATTCTGTGAACGGCAGTGTCCAGAAAGGGCCTTTTACACAGGGAACTTCCATTACCATTCAGGCTTTGGACGAATCCCTTAATCCTACAGGAAAGAATTATCAGACCAAAACAACAGATGACGCAGGAACATTTAAAATCAATAATCAGATCGAAAGCCGATATGTGGAGATTATTGCAACTGGATATTATTTCAATGAAATTTCAGGGCGAGTCTCCAATTCGACGATTACCCTTCGGTCGCTGTCTGATCTGACGGAGGCGGGAAAAACCAATGTAAACTTATTGACGACTCTTGAATCCGATCGGATTCGCAATCTGGTCGTTTCAGGCGGCTTAACTCTTCCGGAAGCCCGAGAGCAGGCCGAAAAGGAGTTATTCGATGTCTTCCATATCCCCAATTCGGTTTCCGCTTCTGCCGGATTTGACAAGATGGATATTACACAAGGTGGAGAGTCGAATGCCATTCTGTTGGCCATATCCGCGACATTGCAGGGAGAAAGGTCCGAGGGTGAGTTATCGGAACTGATTTCCAAAATTGCGTCGGATATCGAAAGCTCTGGAGAGATTCAGAATGATAATATCGCAGAACAGATTCGGGACGGCGGAATGTCGGTCAATGCACAGACGGTTCGTACCAATCTGGAGTCCCGTTACGAGGCATTGGGTGTCACTGACTACGAAATTCCTCCGTTTGAAGATTATCTGGATGTCAATGGCAACGGAGCGATCGACAAACAGGACAGTTGGTTGATTCTATCCGAAAAGGATTTCCAGCTTTCCGACGAAGGAGGTATTATCGAAGTAGAACTGCAACATAATGTAGATTACGATATTACTATCGAAGACGACGGTGCAGGGTGGATTGTCAATAATATGACGCGTGCTTATCTTGAAACGGACAAACTGAGCTTTACTGTCAGACGAAACGAGACCTACGATGCACGATATGCCCGTATCGCTGTTAAAGACCGTAACAGTTCTTATACAGAATATATTACCGTATCCCAGAAACAGCTCGATGCACTGACCGTTACTTCGGAACGTTTTGAAGTCGGCAAGGACGGCGGAACAATCGAGGTCGAGGTGAAAGCGAATGTCAGTTACGATGTCGAAATCCCCGTGGAGTATAGTAAGTGGATTTCGCAGATTCCTGCCACCCGCGGACTTACGACGACTGTTCTGCAATTTGATATCGCCAAGAGCGACGAACCGGATGTGCGCGAAGGAAAAATCATAATCAGAAGCGGAGAATTGTCTGAAACGATCACGGTTTACCAAACGGGTGAGAAGGTTTTGATTCTGAATCAAAAGGAATATACGGTTTCCGATCAGGGTGCGGTTATTGATGTCGAAGTGACGAGCAATGTCGATTATGAGATCGTAATGCCTGCGGTCGATTGGATCAGTGAAACGCGGAAAACCCGTGGAATCATAACCAATACGCGAAGTTTCGCAATTGCGGCCAATTCGACGTACGATGTGCGGGAGGCAGAAATCGTTTTCCGGGATAAAAATAGCGGCCTTCAGGAGAAAGTCGTTGTTTATCAAATGCAGAAAGATGCGATCCTTGTGGCGAAAAAGTCTTACAATTTCGACAATAAGGGAGGCCAACTCGCATTGACGGTGCAGGCGAATGTGGATGTAGATGTAGAGATTCCCGAAGCGTCGCAGGAGTGGATTTCTCAGGCGCCGCAAACTCGTGCGCTGACAGAACGGACACTGAATTTCATTATCGCTGCCAATGAAGGCTACGATAAGCGCGAAGGCGAAATCATCGTGAAGAATACGCAGAAGGAGTTGTTCGAAACGATCCGGATTTATCAGACTCAGAAAAATGCGATCATTCTGACACAGAACGAATATTCGCTCTCTGAGCAGGGTGGTAACTTTACAGTCGAAGTCAAGTCGAATATCGATTTTTCGGTACATGTCGAGGGTGGCGATTCCTGGCTGCATCAGATAATGACCCGTAGCTTGGTATCCCATACTCTTAATTTCAGGGCCGATGCCAATACGACCTACGATTCCCGGAATGCGGTGATTACGATTACCAATACGGCGAACAATCTCAAAGAGACCGTCAAGGTGCACCAGGCTCAGAAAGATGCGATCATTGTCGGTGCGGATCAATTCGAGGTTCCTTACACGGGAGGCGATGTGACGGTTGGAATCAAAAGCAATGTCGATTATGAGGTTGTCATAGATGACGGAGCTGACTGGATCTCACGCGTTCCGGAGACACGCGGGCTGACCGAATCGACTGTTGTCCTGCGGGTGGCGAAAAATGAAGATATTACGGATCGAGTCGGAAAGGTGACGATTCGGGATGTCGGAACCGGAATATCCAATACGGTGACTGTTTCCCAGGCCGGTAATGCCGAAACGCATACGATCCATGTCGCCGAGGCCGGATCGCTCGGTTCAATGCTTTCCGATACGCAGAAAAACAACCTTGTAAATATCAAAATCACGGGTTCGATCAACAAGGACGATTTCAAGACACTCGAAAAGATGCCGAAACTGACGGAGCTGGATCTGTCGGAGGTTTCCGTTCCGGGAAACAGTATTCCGTCGGAGGCGATGTGTACGATCGGTTCTGTCGGTAGTTTGCGAGTTTATAAATCCGAATCGAATATACAGAAGCTGATTCTTCCGGAGAACGTCGCTGTAATCAGCGAAAATACATTCTCTGCAATGAAGAAACTGAGAGAAGTCGTGTTGCCGCAATCTTTGACGGCTATCCGGGAGGCTGCATTCTGCCTCTGTTCGCAACTGCAATCGGTGGATATTCCGGACAATGTAACGGTTATCGGGAAACTCGCTTTTTCGAATTGCACTTCTCTTCAGTCCGTGAATTTTTCTCCGAACTCCAAACTCCAGCGAATCGAGTCGGTGATGGGCGGAGACGGTATCGGAAATACTGTCACGGAAGGATCGTTCAGTTATTGTTCGTCTTTGAAACGGTTCGAGGTTCCCGCTACGGTTACGGTCATTGGGGCTGGCGCGTTCAACGACTGCACTGCGTTGGAGGAGTTGGTCATTCCGTCGAATACTGCGCTGACGAAATTGACGGGCTATGTCTATCGGGATGAATATGTATTGGGTGCCAAGCAGCAAACCGCGGGTATCGTCGAAGGGTGCATGGCTCTCAAAATCCTGCGTATTCCTGCCAAGATTCGGACAATCAACAACTACGCTTTTGCGAATAGCGGGATAGAGACGGTGATTTTCGAGGAGGGTTCGCTCTGTACGAAACTCGGTGATGCCGTGTTCGCAAATTGCCCCTATCTGAAGGATTTTGAAATTCCGCAGAGCGTGAAGGTGTTGGGTAATTGTGTTTTCATCAACTGCGAATCGCTTGAAAATCTTGATCTCTCGCAGTTCACATCGGTCGGTAAAACGCTTATCAGTGGCTGTAAATCGTTAAAATCTATTGTATTGCCGAACTATTTGACCGAGCTGACCGCTGGATTTTTCAAAGGCTGCACCTCCATCGAATCCTGTATTTTGCCGAAGTCCATTAACAAAATTGGCGATAATGCGTTTGAAGACTGCTATGAACTCAAAGAAATTGAATTACCGAAGACAGTAATATCCATAGGAAAATCCGCTTTTTAATATGTATTTATAACCATAGAACAACCAAAACTAATCAGAAATATCCGAGTGTAAATCTTTAATTACCAGCATATTCTAA
>ENA-UESG01000364-UESG01000364.1-human-gut-metagenome-genome-assembly--contig:-NODE-364-length-47952-cov-32.327520_pt1 | contig 47952 bp, 61 predicted proteins | sample MGYA00243002_ERZ508003 | MGnify/ENA primary metagenome ERZ508003 (study PRJEB26167, sample SAMN06115514) | human gut metagenome | host: Homo sapiens | place: China:Shanxi | collected 2015-12-02... | reverse complement strand
ACGGCCAGAGACCAGATGTTCCTCGAGCTCTTCTTCGGCGAATCTGACTGAGTGTAGATTCCACGGTTTTCAGGTTACCATGCGGATGCCGCGGTGTCTGTGGTGCTCGTTGTAGTGGTCTACAAAGCCCTGCACCCATTGCTCAGCTTCCTCAGCATTGTCGAAGCCGTCACGGGGGTACAGGTAATCGCCGCTATACTTAAGCGTACGGAAGAAGGACTCCGAATACGGATTGTCGTTGCTGACTCGCGGACGACTGTGCGAGAAGGTAATTCCGTTCTTCTCAAGCAAAGCCAAAGTGGGAGCGGCCTTCATGCTCGCACCATTGTCTGAGTGCACGACAAGCTGTCCGGGCTTGATTCCGTATCGCCTGAAGGCATCCCCGAGAAAGCGCACGGCGAAGTCGGCATTATCAGCCTCGAAGACCCTGGCGCTCACAACCATGCGGCTGTAGACGTCGACAATGACATACGCGTAGTAGAACCTGCCCGTGTACTTGCTCGAGCGCAGATAGGTGATGTCCCAGGTCCACACCTCGTTTGGCTTCTCTGCGCTGTATGCAGTCGGCTTGCTGCGCCGGCGGGCTTCCCGGGTAGGCGCACGGCGTGCGTTCAATCCCCGTGCCCTGAAGAGACGGTAAAGCGTTGAGAGAGAGCACCAGTACTCCTTGTTTTCATCGAGCAGCTTGTAGAAGGCCTGCGTCAGACTAAGATCCCGCACATCGGCTTTGCAGAAGCGATCTACGATCTGCTCACGCAGGTCCTCAGGGATTTGCCGCGGGCTCGTAAAGTTGCTGCGGTCGAGCCGGCCATCACCATCCGGTGCATGCCGCCAGTTCTGCAGCGTCCGTGGGGTAATGCCGACTGCCTCGCAGGATTGCCTCTGCGACAAGCCTTTCGATTGACCGAATTCGACCAGCGAAACGATTTCCCGGCGATCATGGGCACTGATCAGCTTTCCTTTGCCCCCCAGATCGCCTCGGCTTTTTTTGACAACATCAGCATCGTCGCAGCGTCCGCTAATGCTTTGTCTTTTCTGGCGATTTCTCGGTCCTTCCTGGCATTTTCCTTCTTGAGTTCAGACATGGCCGACATCTGAGCATCATGGCGCTTCTTGTCAACCACATCCGGATGATTGTTAAACCATTCGGTCCAGGCATCGACTGTGGAGGCGAGATAGCCATGCTTGCGGCAGAACTGGCCGAAGTCAGTCTCGCTCATGAAAGCTTTGGCATTCACAGCAGTATGGGCTTGAAGGTAGGTCACTCCTTTAGGGAGCTTGAGGCTGGCCATGAGCTTGGGATTTCCTTTGTTGGGCAGCGTGCCGCAACCTGCTTGCTCTCTGGCAATCTTGAGCCAGTACGAGATCGTTGATTTGCCGATCGAGTACTGCTCCACGGCTTCAGAGATGCTGAGCTCCTTGCTCAGCAGGCGCGCTACGACGTTGTCTTTGAACTCCTGCGAATATCGCATGTTTTGCCACTCCATGAAAGGTTGAAGGGGTGGCGAAAGTTAGTATGACATCTAATGGCATGCCGACGCTGTATTTGAAATCTTCAGCATAGTCGCTGCCGCTAGAACGCTCAAGAACTCCGTAGAAGGACAGATTCTTCGACGTATCGAACTGCGCTCCAAGGCCGTAGGAAACCCAGGTACTGTCGAGCGAATCGGACAACTTGCGGGCAACGCCGGCTGCCGGCGTCACGGTCGCATCAACGTCTCCAAGGAACTCATGGTTGACGGACACCGATGCGCTGGAATTTCTGATGAGGCAAGAACGGCGACCTGCGTTACTTCTTAATGACTTGCCGCCGGATTGAATAGAGGGAGGGGAAAGACTGGACCAGTCGTTCCCCTCTAAAGTTTGTGGAGTGGTTTCATTCAATAAGACTGAAACCACTCCACATTGGTTTGCCCCTTCGGTTGACGATATGTCGGCCGTTTGGCGAACGAGTTCCATTTTGGAACAAGTTGCCGCTTTGCAATGGCTTTGCCTCGTACATCAAAGAAATCCTTAGCACTTGTCTGTGACGAGCGAAAAGCAAAACTTCCCCCAGTCATTCATCAATCGCTGTCGCTCCGTGCTTAGGCGAGCTCGGTCGTAGGCTCCGTGGTAGTCGTCAGAAGCTTTACAGTGCAACAGGCAAAGCTCAGCCGCTTCCTGATCGTACCGGCGGTTGTTGCCGAGACGGTCGTCCTTGGCCCACGTGCGAAAGCCGCTGCGTGCTGTACCGTGTGCCGTGACGATGCAAATCTTGCCTTCGCGCTTGGACTTGTCCGGGTCAATCCACCCGGTTCCAGCTAGCGCTTTTTGTCTGGCGTGCATTCTGCGGATCAAGGCAGTTGTTGCTGCGTCGGAAAAGCTACCGCCATTGTCGGCCTTGAAGATCAAGTCGTCCGCCCTAGGTAGGTTTGGGCGAACCTTTTCCAAAACCTCGATCGCTTGCTGCGACAGATAGATAGTACGGTCTCGCTTGGGGTCCTTGATTTTGTCGTGCTCGGGCGGAATTTCCCAGATTCGCTTCTCAACGTCAATTTCGCCCCAGGTGGCTAGGCGAACAGCCTTCATGCGGCTTGCTGTAAGGATGGCGAACATCATCATCCAGCGACTCGTACCTTCCAGGTGGTAAAGCGCTTGAATGAACGAAGGAATCCTATCGTAGGGGAGAGCTGCGAAATTTTCTTTGCGGACGGCGTTCTTACGAGCGCCTTCCATGAGAACGCCGAGAGGGCCTTGTAGAGAACACAAATCTTCAGCTGATGAGCTGTAGTTCATCGCTCGGGCCCAGTTCAGAATCGCTCTGATGTTCCGCAACGCTTTCTTCGCAGTGATGGTTTTTGTAGTCCAAATCGGGGCAAGGACGTCACGGATGTCTTCAACGGTAATTGCGTTGATACCGATGTCACCGAGGCGAGGTAGCACATGCCTGGCAAGAAGGTTGGACGTGGCGTAAGGCTCTTTCCGGTCGTTTACCCAGTAGTTGTTTTCCACGCGGTATTTCAGCCACAAATCCATGACCTCCGCGAAAGTTTTGGAGGTGGGAGCGGTCTTTGAAGACGATTGCTGAGTCTTTGCCTTCCGACGAGTTGCGCGTGTGGGCGTTGGATTGATGCCCTCAGACAGGCGCGCCCTGATTTCCGTAGCTTTAGTGCGAGCTTCGGAAAGCGACATGGAGCGACGGAGTCCGAGAGACATGCTGCGCCGCTTGCCGAATGTGTCTTGATACCGGAGGATGTAGCTTTCTGAGGCTCCGCGAATGCGGAGGTAGAGCCCTTGGACACCGCCGAGCGGATAAAAGCCCGGTGACTTGAGTTGCCGGAAGATGACGAGCGGCATCGGAGTGACGAATTTAGGCATGGTCGAAAAGGTTCAAAAACGACGAAAACTGCGCTAAATCCGATCTTATCGAGCTTCAGAGGGGCACCAAAAGGGTCACCAAAAATGCAGGTCCTGTAAGGTTTTGTACGGTTACAAAAGGTTCTGTTTAGTAATTTTGTAAGCGTGTTGCAAAATTTCCACAGATAAGAAAAAAGGCTTGAAACTCAATCGCTTCAAGCCTTTAATCCACTGCAGTTTCAAGTGCTTACCACTAATTACAAAACTGCAGTTTTTGTAATTAGTGGCGGAGAAGGAGGCCGCCATACCTGTTAGGACAGCCTAAGGACGCTCGCAGGACAGAACGCGGCCAAACGCCGAAATTCCATTGAATCCTAAGCATTTTTGCCTTCGTCCGGAAAGCCTATCCCGGCCATCCGTCGGCCACTCAAGGCCACTCGCGGCCAAAGTGTGCCACACTAGTGGGGGACCCACTGGGGGACCCGATCAGGAGGCACGAGTGACCGAGGCAAAAACGAAGCGCATACAGCAGAGGGATGTCCCGACCCTTCCGGACGGGAAGTACTCCATCGGCGAGGGGCTGATCCTTCGCATCCAGGGCGGCCGCCGACGTTTCATCTTCCGCTATCAGCTGGCCGGCAAGAGGCGCGAGATCGGGCTGGGGAGCGCGTCGGACATCACGATCGCCCGCGCGAAGCAGATAGCGCTGCGCCTGCGGCAGGAGATCGCGGAGGGTCGTGACCCTCTCGAGACGCTCCGGAAGCAGGAGACTGAGAAGGCGGCGCGCACCTTCGACGAGGTTTTTCCGGAGGCGGTCGCGGCCACGGCGAGCGTGAGGCAGTGGAAAAACGCGAAGCACGCTGCGCAGTGGACCAGCACGCTGCGGACCTACGCCTCACCCGTGCTCGGCCAGATGCCTATCGACCAGATCACCCGGGACGACGTCCTGCGCGTCCTGCAGCCGATCTGGACGGAGAAGCCAGAGACGGCCTCCCGGCTCCGCGGACGGCTCGAGCGCGTCTTTTCCTACGCCATCTGGTGCGGTGAATACACACACTCGAACCCCGCGGCCTACAAGGACTGCCTGGACATGGTCTTGCCGTCGGTGTCGGCCATCACCGAGGTCAAGCATCAGACGGCGATGACGGTGGAGGAGGCGGCCGAGGTGGCCGAGAAGTTCTGGGCGAAGGGGGCGATCTCGCACCTGGCCGTGCTCTTCGGCCTGCTGACGGCGCTGCGCGCGCAGGAGTTCGTCCTCGCGCGGTGGGAGGAGATAGACCTGGCCGAGAAGACCTTCTCGGTGCCGAGGGAGCGGCAGAAGGTGGATCAAGGCGGCCCCTTCCGCGTGCCGCTGTCTGAGCAGGCGCTGGCCGTCCTTGAGAAAGTGGCCGTAGCCGACCCCGGCCGGACGGGCTTCATCTTTAAAAGCCCGACGAGCACCAAGACCGGCGCGATCAGCCTGGAGACACCGCGCGTCATCCTCTGCAAAAACCTCCCGCGCCCGGTGACCATGCACGGGTGCCGCTCGACCTTCCGGGACTGGGCTGAAGAGACCGGGGAGAATCACCGGGCGGCCGAGAAGTGCTTGATGCACGCGACGGGCAGTGCGGTCGAGCAGGCCTATCAGCGCAGCGACCTTCTTGACCGGCGGCGCGAAATCCTCCAGCGCTGGGCGGACACGATCCTGCCGATGGCCAAGATCGCATAAACTGGACGAAAAAAAGCCCCGCAGGCGGAGCAGTGGTGCTCGGCTTGCGGGGCTTTTTTTTTTCGGCCTATGGGGCGAGCCGCGCGAAGCGGTCCTTCGGCATCGAGTTCTGGCGCTCGTGCTCCTTGATCCACGCCTCGATTTTTTTGCGGCTCCAGAGCGTTCGGCGTCCGGGAAAACGGTCGGGCTTCGGGAAGCCGCGCTCGGACATCCATCGGCGGATCGTGCGCGGCGAGCAGGCGAACTCGGCGAGGACTTCCGCCCGGGTCAGGTAGTTCTCAAACATCGTGCTTCTTCCTTCCTTACTCTGCGGGCTCCGCCGGGGCGAGGATGCGCGCCTCCCGCACCTCCGTCTTCTCCGCCGGCAACTCCGTGGACTCCCTCCTAAGGCAGTCCAGGATGAAGTTCCGGACGGCCGCGCAGGGCGTGGTGCCGCTCGTCCGGCAGAGCTTGTGGAACTCATAGAAATAGGGCGCGCTGATGCGCGAGGAGATGACGGCCGTGCCTTTATGTGCCTGGGTCATGATCTGGCCTCCATGATGGTCCGGAGTTCGTCGAAGTCCTCGGCCGCGCGCAGGACTTCCTTGTGCGCCTCGTAAGGCGAGAAGGAAAGGCCGGCCTGGCGGCGCTTCTCCTGGGCCTCGATGATCTCCGCTGCCTGAGTGAGCTGCGCAGCGATGGCGTAGGCCGTGCCGTCTGCCTTCCGGTGGAAGCCGATCTCGATCTCCCCGCCCAGGGTGTGGGTCGTGAGGATGGTGTACGTCATGCCACTGCTCCCGCTATGAGCCTTGCCGTCTCCTGGGACGGCATGAGCGCCATCAGGATGACGATGGCGGCGATGGCGATCCAGAGCCAGCGGGGTGGCACTCTGCCGTCCATGAGCAAGACGCCTACAGATACGGCGAGGAAAAAGAGGGCGAGGCTTCCGCCGACCATGACCGACACGCTCAGGTCGATCAGGTATTGGCCGAGTATTGGCATGTTTTCTCCAAGAAAAAGCCCCGGATTTCTCCGAGGCCTTGAGGTTAGAAATGGTTGTTAGTTACGCGGGCTGATGGCTCAGCCAGTGTTTGTAGCAAGGAAGTTCCTTGACGTTGAAGCCGATCTTGTCGAGCGAGGCTTCAAGCGACGCCCAATTAAAGTCGTGGACTGCTTCCCACATTGATGCGGCGTATGGTGAATCAACGCTCCGGAGGAATTCCACATAGCGCTCAAGGTTGCGCCGGTGCAGGTATCTCCACGTATAGACGAGAGAAAGAAGCTTCTCCATGAAGTCCGCTCTTACGGTGTAGACCTTCGGCGGAATCGGTTCATCCTTGTAAGTGGTGCTTTCGATGCGCTTGCATTCTTCCTGTTCGTGTTTGACCCACTCAGCGCGGGTTTTGATTGGAACGGTCTGGATGAAAGCGAGTGCGGCGGCGAAGTCCTTCTTCTGCAGGCAGGTGTACCGCGGGATGCGGAAGTGGTCCTTGAGGGCGGAGTAGATCACGCGGAAGTTCTTCGGTGCTCCGGATGCACGGCGTCCGACGGCTTTCTGGATTTCGCGCTGCTGGGCATCGTCGATGTAGTCTGGACCGCTCTCACCTGAGAGCGCCTTTTCCATGCGATCGAACTCATCGATATACGCCCACTTAAACTTGTCTGCTTTCACACCAGTGAATCCCATAGCGAGGAAGGTGAATCCCGCTTTCGTGAGGGCATAAGCCTTGTACTTGACAACGCCCTTTCCGAGGTTTGAAGGGCGCTCAAGCTCGACGGGAATGAAGTTCCCCCGGCGATCTTCCGGCGTGCGCTGGATGATCTCTTCGACGTCACGAAGTACGTGGCGATGATTCTTTTCAAAGACTTCTGCAATGTTCGTCGTAAGGACAGCGGCAAGGCCATTGCAGACGGTGATGGCGGGCGCAGGTGTGCGCGTTTCGACAGCGTTCATGCTTGTCTCCAGTTGAGGTTTAATAACCTCGCTGCCACTTCTCACAGTGGTGGGCGAGGCATCGCGGGGTGAGAAACCGATCAACTGGTATCGGCCACCCGAAGGTGCCCGCGAGCCTCTCCCGTAAGGAGACCTTTTGCAAGTCTATGATTTTCTCTAAAAGCCCAAAATTGGGCACCTAGTAAAATAAAAAGCCGCTTCCAACGGTCGGCGGCTTCTTTCTTGCGCCAGTTGATCAATCGGGTTCTCACGCCCGTCCCCGTCGCTTTCACGGGGCAGGGTTATTGTGCCCGATCTTAGGCGCTGTGTCAAAATGAACATTACTTGTTGGACATCGGAGAAGAAGATGACGGAATCTGTTGACTCCAATACTGAGATCGAAATCCTTGAGACCTGTAGCCATCAAAATGGCAGACGTTATTGGCTCGCCAAGGAGTTCATGCATCGTTTGGGGTATAGCTCATGGGAGACCTTCAGAAAGGTCATAAATAGGGCCATGGTATCGTGTGCAAAGCTTGATCTGGACGTCTCCGAAGCGTTTGAGCAAGTTCGAGGTGAAGATGGCCGCCTGGTGGACTTTAAGGTGAATAGGTTCGCCTGTTTTCTGATTTCCACCTTTGCAGACGATAAAAAGCCTGAGGTGCAGAGGGTAAAGATAGCGCTGTCGGCATTTGCTGAAGCGATCATTCAGTCTGCAATCGATTCAAACAGCGTGCTCCGTATCGAAACTCGCGAAGATCTCAAATCGGCCGAGAAACTGCTGAGTTCCGCCGCGAAAGAGGCGGGGGTCCAGCCATCAGAATTTGGCATCTTTAAAGATGCAGGCTTTCGAGGCATGTACAACATGCCGTTAGCGGAACTTCGCTCCTACAAGGGGGTGTATAGGAGCGGCTCTACTACTCCGGTCTTATATGACTTTATGGGCATAACCGAACTCGCAGGCAACCTGTTTCGCGACACTCAGACTGCCGAGCGCATTCGAAGTAAAGGAGTGAAGGGGCTCAGGGATGCCGCTGCATCTGCCAAGGCTGTCGGAAAAGAGGTGCGAGAAATGATGTTCCGGAACAGCGGAACGAATCCCGAGGATTTGCCCATTGAAGAGGACGTGCGACAGGTCAAGTCTCGACTCAAGAAGGCCAGCCGAACCATGATCAAACATGACAAAAAATGAGAGGACTCTTTGCCGCCCATGTTTTTTTGATGCCGCCTGCCGGGCGCGCATCCACGTGGGAGGCGGTTTTCACGACCAGTCAGTGACAGGCGGCATCAAGATGAAGCCCGCACGCGGCGGGCTGTTGGTTATGGGCGTGGGAGTTGCGGTGGTTGGCTCTGAGCTTCCTGCTGGGGCTTGTCGCTCTTGTAGCTCATCTGGAAGCCGAGGCCGAAGTACGTGACCAAGAGGACAAGGAGGGGCGTGAAGAACCCATCCGCAAGCCTTGTCACGATCAGCCACACGATGGCGACCGTCCCGGCGATGCGCCCGAGGACGCTGACGATGACCATCGCCAGTTCAAAGTACTTGAAGGCCATTACCACTGCCCATCCATGTCCTTGAGACGCTGATGCAGGTGCTCGATCTCGTCGAGCTTCTGGCGAATGGTCTCAACGACTTTGAGCACGGCCTCCTCATCGGGGAAGCCGCAGAGCACCGATTCCCGAGAGCCCGCGAAAGTCAGATCGAAAATCGGATGCTCCATGCCCGCGCTCCTTACGAGATGACGACTGACTGGCGGTCTTCGAGGGCCGCGCCGGGGATGTCCTCACCGGCCTTGAGGGCCTTCTTGAGGGCAACCTTGTCCGGATCGACCTTGGTCACGACGTGCTTGAATGCGTCCGGCAGCGCGTCGATGTCGAAGACGGTGACGGCCTGAGACTTACCGATGCGGAGGGACGCCATGACGCCCTTGACCTTTCCGCCCATAGCCTCGAGGGCGGGCATCATGTATGCCTTAAGGCGCGCGGATTTGCTCTCCAGTGCTTTGCGGCGCTTTGCAAGACGCTCTTCTTCAGCCTTGATGGCATCGGCCTCAGCCGACAACTCGCGGCAGTAGCAGGCCGTGCCCTCAAGCTTTTCGGCTGCGGCGGCGTTGTACTCCGCGTAGGCGGCAAGGGCTTCGCCATCGACCTCACCCGTATCGGGATCGGCGTCGAGGCGGTCGAGAAGGTCGCGGAGTGTGCTCGGGATTTCGTAGATTTTCATGATCAAAAAGGTATAAAAAAGCCCCGGTGGTTGGCCGGGGCTTGGGGTTGATTAGAAGGGAACGTCTTCTTCGAGGTGATCCATCGTCTCTTGCTGTTCTTCGGACTTCTTCTTTCCGGAGCCGACGAACTGCATGCTTTCGCAGACGATCTCAGTCACCGTCCTATCGAAGCCCTCGTGGTCCTTGTACTTGCGGGTGCGGAGCCGCCCTTCGAAGAGGGCGCTCGAGCCCTTCTTGAGGTACTGCTGAGCAAGTTCGGCGGTGCGTCCGTAAACCACGATGGAATGCCATTGCGTTTCGGTCGTGGCTTCGCCGTCGCGGTTCTTGTAGCGGCGGGACGTTGCCACGCGGATGACGCCGTAGTCGTTGCCGTTGCTGTTGCTCTCCCTGATGTCGGGGTCGGCCCCGAGGTTGCCGAGGATGATGACTTTGTTGAGTGAAGCCATTCGTTGTTCTCCTTAGAACGGTGTTGGTGAGTTGTCTGCTTCTGCGGCCTCCTGCTTGCACTTCTCATGGAAGCCCGAGTCAACCAGTTGCTTCCTCTCGTGCTTCGTCAGCTTGCTCGAGAACCACTCCTTGTAAGGCTCGGTTCCTCTGCTTGCCGCCTCAGACGCTGCGGCCTCAAGCGCTGCGGTATCGGGATAGGTTCCTTCGATCGGTTCCTGAGCCGGGGCGGGAGCCGCCTGCGGAGCGGGACTTGCGGCGGGCTTTGCGGGAGCCTTCTGGGCGGTCTTCTGGTTGCTCCTGCCCTTCGGCTGAGACTTCTGCTTGCCGTCGTCGAGGTCGTTGCCGTCGTTGTCGTCGTCAGCCGCGATCCCGAGGAAGGTCGAAAGGCTGTAGCGGCAGGCGTAGGTGCGCGTCGCGCCGATACCCTGAGCGGAAGAGGAAGAGGAGCCCGGGCGCACGACGGGCATCGTCAGCACGCCGGAGGAGAGGACTTCGCCGGTCTTGTATCCGAGGACTGTCTCGACGCTGACGTTCACGCCGTCGCTTGTGACCTTCTGGAAGAGATAAATGCCGTGCGCATTGAGGGCCGGGCGAACGGCCGCAAGGATTTCGGCCAAGTCGGCGTACATGCCGTAGGCGGCCTTTTTAGTTTTGGTCGGCGCTTTGAATTCGGCCTGAGCGGCCGCAAGCGCCTCGAAGATGGAGCCGTGCTCGACCTTGAGAACGGCGGCTTGTTCGGCGGTTGTTTCAGTCATGTAAAATTCTCCGAATACGTCAGAAGGGAAATACGTCGTCGAAGTCCCTTTTCATCACTTCGATGTCGTCTTCGTCTTGACCTGTGAGAGGGGTGTGGGCTGAAGCTTGCTCGGCTTCCCACACCTCTTTTGCTTTGCTCTCAGTTGCTTGAGTGTTCATCTGAACCACCTCTTGAGAATGAATTTGATGCATGCGAAAAAGCCCGCCTGTTCGACGGGCTTTTCTGCTTTCTGGGGAGTGCGCTCCTTGATGACGCCTTGAGCGATCAGCTTTGCGCGGGCTTCCGCAGCGGACTGCGGCCTGTACGGGCGCTTGCGCTTGCGGGAGCGCTGCGAGGAGTGCGTGCGGAGCGGGTGTGCGGGGATGGTCATTGCGGTTCCTTCTCTGAGCGGGTGAGGTCACTCCAAAGCGTGAAGAGTGCGAGACGCTTTGCGCCTAGCTTGGCGTCCAGTTCACCTATCAGGCGATGAACTTCATCTTCCTTGCCCTCCTCGTAGCGCTCTCGGATGATCGAGAGCTCTCCGGTCTCGTCCTTAGACCAAGCGTGAGACTCGCGGAGCTTCTTGAAGATCTGAATGAGCTCCTTTTTGGTGCGCCTGATCATGCGGCGTCCTCAGCACGGTCGCGCTTGTTCTCCTCGTACTCGTACTGAGACCATTCCTTGCAGGCCCGGTCGGCCTTGTGCAGGATGCGGTCGATTACGTCGAAGAACTCCCCGCCCTTGGCGGCCTCGCGGTCGAACGCTTCGCGGAAGCCCTCGACGTTGTACAGGGAGCGCTCTATGACGCGGCGTGCGCGGGTCTCGCGGTCATAGCTGGAGAGGAGCGCCCACCACACCCCAAGTTCGTAGAGATCGCGGTAGAAGTCGATCTCGAGCTCAGCCGCGCCGGAAAGGCAGCGCGGAGTGAATTCGGTTTCGTTCATGATGAAGCCTCAGTTGGTAGCGAGGTATTTGAGGAGGTATGAGCCGCCGTAGATGACAAGGCACATCGTCGCGAAGAAGATGACCCCGCCGATGACGCCGATCATCTGGGCTTGATGCTCTCTGGCGAGCTCAGCCGGGGTGAAGCCCTTTGCCGGGGAACCCGTCAGGGCGTCGAGCAGGAATTCGGTGAGCCTCGTCATTTCCTTCCCCTCATCTGGTGAGCAAGCGCAGCACCCGCGGCGAAGGCAAACCCCTCGCGGTCTTCAATGCCTTCGTCGATGTCGAGGAGCTGCTGAAGGTGCCCGCGAAGAAGTGCCGTTATTTCCACGTCGGCCGTGTAGTTCGCGCGGTGAATGACGCTGCGGAAGCCCTTGCAGGCAAGCCACATGTCGGAGCTGTCGAACGTCCGGAAATCGACGGGCGCTTGATAGGTGCTCATTTCGTTCTCGCAAAAGAAAAGCCCCGGCGCTTTTCGGCGTCGAGGCTCTATGAGGTTGGGGCTCCTTCGGAGTAAGGTAGAGAAGTCCGGTGACAAGGACGTTCTTTAAACCAAACTCCGAAGGAGGAAAGATGTCTGTTCAGACAGAATTGGAAGATGCCATCATCAATCGGCAGGTAGTGCGCTTTGTCTACGATGGGCTTCAGCGCGAAGTTGAGCCCTTTTTGCTCGGCACCACCACCGCAGGGCGTCCCGCGCTGCGCGCTTACCAAACAGCAGGCGGTAGCAGGTCAGGCAAAGTGCCCGAGTGGCGCGTGTTTTTGCTCGACAAAATCGTTGGCCTAACCACATGCCAAAAGCAATTCTCCGGTGAGCGACCGCTCTACAACCCCGCTGACGAAGGTATGCAAACCATCGGCGTTCATATTTAGCCTGAGCGCCGCAGTTACACGGCCCCGGCGGAAGCGCGGGGTCGTTGTGAACTGCACAATCGCTGTCGTGTTGAATCATGGTGTTCTCCATTTAGATTCAAGTCTCCTCCCGGAGCGTGCCTTGCATGGGGGCGCGGCCCTTTTGGAATGAGGGCCGGTGGAGACGGCTTGAAGCTGGGCTCTCCGGAGAGAGCATGAAAAAGCCCCCGCTCCTTTCGGGGCGAGGGCTGATTGTTCGTGTCAGCGATTAGTGCCGATGCTTCGGGGGAAGACCGCGAAGTAGGTACAGGGCGAATGCCGCACCGATTACGCCGAAGATGGCTACTAGCGTCCATAAGTCCATGTTCATCGCTCCAAAAGGTATGTGAGTAAGAGGCTGACCGCCAAGAACCCCAGTCCAATCAACGCCCCTTGGAAGTTGTACTGGAAAAGCCCTAAGGCCAGACCTGCAACACCTACTTTCTCATAGATGTCGGCGATCCTTTTCACTAGAGCGCGTTTTTGATTGTCAGTAAGTGTCACGTCGTGTCCCCGTGTGTCTCTGCAATCCATTATACGAAAAGCCCACCTCAGCCCGCTCTTGAGAATGGGCTCGGGTTAGCCTTCTCCCCGGAGCACTACGCCGGGGCTGTGTGTGGTTGGCGCGGGCATCAGCTCGATGCCGCGGGGTTCCCCTCGCGCCGTATGGGATCTCCCTCGGAGTAGGCTGTAGGTTGCCGGGATAGCAACTGGCACCCACTAACCAACTCCAAGGGAGGAAAAATGTTCGAGATGAATAACCCTCAGCACTTCTACTTGGGACAGGGCGTCCCAAAACTTTCAAAGGCGGAGGTTCTGTTCTTTGGTCTCATCCAGAGCGGCGCCATTACGCTTGAAAAGGTTCCGCTCCCGTGCGCTCGCGACGAGATCGGATACGTCGATGACGCCGATCCGGCCGTTATGGAACCGCTTCAGCAGAATCTTGAGCTGCTCGCGGATCTGTATGAGAAGTGCCGCCGGTTTGCGGCTCGCCGTGATGAACAGAAGTAAGTTGCCGTAAGGCTTCAACCTCATCGAAGAAGGCGCTCAGGGCTTCCTCGAACGCCTTCTTTTGGTTTTCAACCTCTTCCCGCGTGATTGGAGCGATGTAACTGCCGCCTGTTCCCAAAACATTTTTGCCTTCGCGAAACGAGGCAGCGTTAATCGCCTGCGCATACGCACTCGCGGCAATCAGAAGCCAGCGCAATTCGTTTTCGGCCGTCTTGCTCCTTCCAGGAAGCGAAAGCTTGAAGTATCGCTTGGCGTCAATTTCCATCTCGTTCTCCTATGAAAAAGTCTGTGAAAGCGTCCTCGTGAGAAGCCGCTTTCGTAGGCCTTTTTCCCCGGCGGGGTAGCGGCTTTACTGACCGCTAGACCCGCTCGGGGATGTCTGGATGATCCGAGAATCTTCTTCCGTGATCGGCGTAACGATCAGACGGCCGTCTTCAATTTCTACCTTCATAAATCCTCCTAAGAAAGGCCCACAGAAGCGCTCTCAAAAGAAAGCGCTTCAATTGGCCTCCCCGTCCGGGTGCTGAGGGCTTCGGAAAGCAGGCTCAGCACCAGGTCGGGGGCGTGTCTGGAAGGATCGACCCAACGCCCCTTTTCGGCGTCTTCTGCTAGGTAGGCTGCACTGCCTCGATTCCTTCCGGCTCCGGCTCTTCACCGTCGCTTGCCCCTCCCGGCTTCCGGCCGGGGGAGGGAGTTTGCATTCGAAAAAGCTTTTTGCTCTCTCGACAAAGCAAACTTTACACGTGCAAGCAATGAAAAGCAAGTTAAACTTGCCTGTAAGCCGTGATAAAGGCAAGTTTATTTTGACCGAAGTCAAAAAAAAGGACCGCTCTATGGCGGGCCAAGTCGGGTTGAAGAGGGTTACGTGCGGAAGCCGTTAAAAACAAAAATCACGCGTCCATGTATATGAGCTCCCTCTAATTCATCTCTGGTCAATGTGGTCGGTGGATAGGCGGGATTGTCAGAGATAAGCGTCAATGATCTGTTGAAATTGATCTGCACACGCTTAATGAATACATCCTCACCGTTGATAAATACGTAAATTCCATCTCCGCGTGCTTCAGTCTGATGCGTGTCCACAAGTACCAATCCGCCCCTACTGATAGTTGGCTCCATGCTGTCGCCTGCGGCGCTAATGATCTCGAATTGACCTTCGCGAATACCGTGTACGCCGGGCAGTGATCTTAAGAATTCATCAGAAAACTGCATCGCACCGACATTATTGGCTTGATATGCCGGCGAACCAGCCCCGCACGCCCCGTATGCATCAAGAACCGGAACTACCGTCCACCCCGCTCGGGATGGCACTGCAGAAGAGTTAACGGCCGGCATATATGCTGGTTGGTCGTAGCTTTCATCGCCGGTGATTTGTCCGGGAGTTACGCCTAAAAAGTCCGCCAATTTTGAGAGCTTTTCAAGGCGAGGATTCCCTTTAGTTGCCCACCTCTGAACCGCTTGCCGCGTGACCCCGAGAGCCTCCGCGACCTGTGCGTGAGTAAGCCCCTTTGCATTCAGGATGGTCTGTAAGTTGCTCGGCATAAATCCTCCATAGCGCTAGTGTCAGGAAAACTTGCGTACCTCGCAAGCAAGTTAATCTTGCGATATACTTTGCTTTAAAGCTAAAACAACTTGCTATAAAGCAAAACGCTATGACAGAAAAAAGCTCTAATGCCGTACAGAGGGCGGTGGAAAAACTGGGGAGTCAGAAAGCTCTGGCAAAGGTATGTACCCCGGAAGTCTCCAGACAGGCGGTTGCCTTTTGGAAAAAGCTGGGGTACGTGCCGGCAAGGCATGTCCCGGCTGTAAATCTCGCAACCGGAATCCCGAGAAGCGAACTTAATCCGCTTTTCAAGTGAGGCTGCGCCATGAACTACTACCCCCACAACATCGGCGACTTTGCGTCTCTGACTCAGGGGCTTGACCTTGAGGCTGTGGGCATCGTTGTCCGCCTGCTTGACCGGCTGATGCTCACAGAGAAACCGATAAAAACCCAATGGGTTTCCATCGGTTTCCCGAAAGAAGCCAACGACAAGGTAATGGCTGTGCTGGCTGCGCTTTTTGAGGAGACGCCTGACGGGTGGATCTACCCTCCGGCGATAGAGGCAATCGAGGCTTATCAGCGTAACTGTCTGAAGAATCAGGAAAACGGCAAGAAAGGCGGCCGCCCTCGGAAAACCCAACAGGAACCCACTGGGTTTTCTGAGGAAACCCAAGGCGAAGCCAAAAAAAGCCTAACCAATAACCAAGAACCAATAACCAATAACCAAAGAATAGAGAGCACTGACGTGCTCTCTGCGCAGGCGCAAGCGCCCGCGAGCACGCAAACGAAGGCAAAGGCCAAGCGCAAGTCCTCGATGTGCTCCGTCGAGCGCCCGGAGGACGTCTCTGCGCAGGTCTGGAGCGACTGGCTCCAGATCCGCAAGGCCAAGCGCCTCCCGCTGACGAAGACCGCTTGGGACGCCATGTGCGTCGAGGCTGAAAAGGTCGGCTTCACGCCCGCCGAGGCCGTCAAGCACGCCGTCGAGCGCGGCTGGGCGGGCTTCAAGGCCTCTTGGTACGAAAACGACAGGAGCCAGGACAAGGCCGGGTCTTCGCAAGAGGATCCGGGCTTTGGGTGGCTCTGAGGAGTGAACGATGAAGACCCCCACCGCATTCAGCGGCGCCGACATACAGGCGCTATACGCAAAGATCGCGCAGGCTCGCGCTCAGGCGGCCGCGTCCGCGCCTGCCGATGAGACCGAGCAGGAAGCCGCCCCCATCGATCCGGCGAAAGCAGAGCGCGCGGACCTTTTCGCGCGGAGGTACGCAATCCTCCGGAAGGCCCTCCCTTGGGTCTCGCAGCCGAAAGCCTGCTCGATCAGCAGTTACGTCTGCGAATGCCCCGATCAGGAGAAGGCAGTCAGGGTCTGCCAGCGCTTCGCGGACCGCCTGCTCGATCGCGTCCTCGATGGGCGCGCGGCGACGGGCATCCTCCTCGTCGGCAAGCCCGGCACGGGAAAGACACACCTCGCGCGCGGCATCCTGTGCAACCTCGCCGCGCAGGGCGCGCCGGGCTTCTTCATTCCGGCGACCGAGTTTTTCGATTTGTACACGCCGTCTTTCGGCGCTCAGCTCGACGTCCCACTCTGGAAAGTCCGGGAGCTTCTGTCCGGAATCTCCTGCCTCGTCCTCGACGACGTCGGAACCTCTGCGTGGACTGACGCTCGACGCGACAGGCTCCAGCAGGTCCTCGACTCCCGAATCGCGGCCGGTCTGCCAACCGTTATCACGACGAATCTCGGAAAGCAGGACTTCGCCGACGAAAACGCGTCGCGCATCTCTTCCCGCATGTCGCAGTACCTCTTCCCGCTCGCTTGCAAATGGACCGACTGGCGCGAGAAGACCGCGGCGAAGCGCTTCAGCCCTGAGGAGCTCTTCTGATGCCGCTCACCGTCATCGATCTACTGGCCTGCCGCTTCGCCCCCGGCCAAACCGGCGAGCAACGCCACAATGCCTATAAGCACTCGCCGCTCAAGTCTGCCGTAACAAGGAGGCTCAAATGATGACAGAAAAGACATTTTCTACAGAGTGGATCAACGAAAGAAACAGGTCACTGGCCAGGGCTGGCGAGGGCATTGTCGCCGCTCGCAAGAGTCTCGATCAACTGGATTCGATTCTCCGCGGCACCGTCGCAGGGAAATTCCCCGACATTGGCACCGTCGCCGACACAACTCACCGGCTCCGCTCCGAGGTCGATCAGATCCTCATCGGCCTCGTCGAGTCCTGCTGTGCCCCGGCAAATGCGGAGACCTACTGATGACTGACCGCAAACTCCTCGGCGGCCGATGGCACTACCCCGAGGTCACCGTCAAGCTCAAGTTGGACGGCGCGCGCTTCGAGGAGGGCAAGTAATGCACGGTTGCGAAATACGAATCTATCCAGCCTTCGCAGATGGTCAGACGATTCCGGGCATCGGCGTTTTCAAAGTGCTCGGCACGAGCGTGAGCATCCGTATCGGACAGATCAGCGATGACTCGCCTGCCGTTGCCGTCGAACCCGTCCAAACCATTGAGGAGCTCCCTGAGCTCTTCCGGGCCGTCGCGGCCGCGATGCATTTGGTCAATGCGTGGGAACGGCAGCGCGGGAATGAGCCGCCGTTCGACCTCACAAAACTGACTCAGGGTTTGTTCTCGGGCCGCGATTGCCGGGCTGACCTTTCAGGAATTCGCGGGGCAGCCAGGGCATTTCACACTCGGCCGCCCGCAGTTCCCTCAAAGATCATCGCGATGAGGATGCTTGTCGATGATGGGGACGCTGAGGACAAACCTACTCAAGCCAAATCAACAGAAAACCGTGAATGCCTTCGCCAGGCTGCCGGAACCAAAGATCACCCATGGAGCGCAGCTTCATACATCCCGCAGGAGGTTCTATGTCATCTCGCCGTGTGAACGATTCGATGACTGATGGGTTCTGGATGCAGACGGGCTTCTCGATGACGCCGATTTGCAGGGCAAACATCCCGTCCTCGTCCGACTCGGGTGAAATCGTCCCAGGGCACCGAACAAGGTATGACTTGCCGCTCTTCGTGCGGATTTCATAGACGGACTGATCGTCTTCTGGAACTTCGAATTTGATCACAGCTTTTCCTCCGTGGGTTGGTTGATAGGTGTTCTGGGGAGAACGTCCTCAATCATCCTGCGGAGGTCAGGACTCAGCAAATGCAATCGCTATTCGACGAATCTCCGCAGCCTGAGGCTCAAGTCCGCTGCATCGAATGCAGTCACTTCGAGGGCTCAAAGCGTGACCGCGGCGCATTCCTTTTCCGGAGACGCTCTGGCTACTGCGAGATCGATGACCGGCCGGGCGGACGGTGGAACGTCCTTCAGAACATTGACCGGCCGCGGCGCTGTGCTCACTACCTCAGAGCGCCCGAAAGCCTCATCAAGCAAAGAACCACCTACCTCGCACGCCTCACAAATCCCGGCGGCGAGTCCATCCAAGACAGAGCACAAAGACTTTGGCACCGATAAATCTCAATGGAGGGAACATCATCATGAAGCGAATTATTCAGCTCACGTTGCCGTGGCCTCACCGCGCGCTCTCCCCGAATGCACGGGTCAACCTCATGCAGAAGGCTCGGATCTTCAAGCGCGAAAAGTACGCGACGATGATGCTCACGAAAGCCGCGCTTCAAAAGGTCGGCATCGAAAAGGTCACCGTCAAGGGTGGGCTCCCCGATAAGAAGTGGCGCGGCGGTCGAGTCAATATCGAGCTCATCTGCATCCCGCCTGTCACTCGCTATCACGACGAGGACAATCTCCTCGCAAACTGCAAGGCCATTCTTGACGGCATTGCTGAAGGCATGCAGGTCAACGACAACACTTTCCACTTCAAAGAACAGGACTGGCTTCAAGCTGAAAATCCCGGTCATCTCATCATCAATATCACCTGGGAACCGAGCCTGGGCTGCCGAAGCTGAGGAGGGAGGGATCATGAATGAAGGAGGAACCCCCATGCCAGTTGTCGATTTGGACACAGGAAGAGATCGAGGCCCTCTCGGAGTCTCAAGCTTTCTTCCCGCGCCCGCAGCAGAGGCACTTGTTCGAGCTCACGCTACAGCTCTCGGATACGCAGAGGGATCGCTCGCCAGACTGCGAGCTATCGATGATGGGATCAAAAAAGTCAAAAGGCAGTTCCCGGCGTGGTTCCGCGAGGATGGTGACGGTCTCTGTCGGTGACGCTGGCCGGCCAGTGGGCGAAAGCGCTGTGTCCGCAAAGTACCTCGATGCCGATGTCGAGCACGCCAGACAGCTCCGCTCAGAGGGCTACTCATGGCGCAAAATCTCTCTCATGCTCGAGATCCCCGTGCGGACAATCCGCAGTTTCGTAGACGGTTCCCGGCGCGCTGTGACAGTCGTCGGTTGGAAAAAGGTAAAAAGATGGGTGAACGAAAACTGACGCCTCGGCAGGAGCGATTCGTCAAGGAATATCTGGTTGACCTCAATGCGACTCAGGCAGCAATCCGCGCCGGGTACTCGGCAAAAACCGCGAACCGCATCGGCCCGGAGTTACTTGGCAAAACTTGTGTCGCGGCCGCAATCGCAAGACAGAAAGAGAAACGCGCGGCCAAGATCGAACTTACGGCCGAAAAGGTGCTCGAGATGAACCTGCGCTTTTACAAGGTCAACTCCGAGCTAATCCCAAAAGAAACCTTCGAGGGGCAGGCAACTACCAAAGATGGCGCGCTCGCTTGGCGGATGGTCGATGCCGCGGCGGCCGCAAAGGCGCTCGACATGCTGAACAAGCACTTCGGCTGGTATGAGAAGCCCGACGGCTCCAAAGATGCGGCCATTTCCTCACTGGCTTCAACCCTTCAGGGGCTCGTGAATGGACTTCGACCTGACAACAAGTAAAGGCCAGTCTGAGGCGCTCATGTGGTGCGCGGCGCAGTGCACGAATGATCCGCTCAAGTTCGCTCAGATTGCCTTCCCCTGGGGCAAGGGCACGCTCGCAAACTTCACCGGGCCCGACAAGTGGCAAGCTGAAGTCCTGACCTCCATGCGCGACAGGCTCCAAAGCGGAGAGGCTTGGCAGCACGTCATTCAGGACGCGACGGCCTCAGGTCATGGCACGGGCAAAGCGCTTCATGTTGACACGCTCATTCCGACTCCGCAGGGCTTCAGACGCATGGGCGACATTCGTGCCGGCGATGAGGTCTTCGGCCTCGATGGCTCGCCTGCGACGGTCATTGCCGTCCCCTACCGAGGCGAACGGCCGTGCTACCGGGTTACCTTCGATGACGGCTCTTCGACCATTGCAAGCGGCGAACACCTCTGGATGGTCAGAGGGCGCAACGAGCGGCGCTTTGGCAAGGGCTTCAGCGTGCTCACGACTGAGGAAATCATCGCGCGCGGCATCAGGCGAAAGAACGGCACCGCTGCAATGGCTCGGCAGTTTGAACTCCCGCCCGTGGGCGCGGTTCTCGGTGGCAGCGACGATGTTCCCTTTGATCCCTACGTTGTGGGCATATGGCTCGGCAATGGCGGCCGTGGGCGGGCAAGCATCACCACTGATGACGATGAGGTGCTCACACACTTCGAGGACTGCGGCGTGCGCTACAGCTTCGGCAGAAAGCAGGATACTTCAGCGCTCACGGTCTATGTGCGCGGATTGGGCAAGCCTCTTCGCGAGCTCGGCATCATTGACCGCTACTCATACGAGAAGAGTATCCCTGCCGTCTATCTGACCGCATCGCTCTCCGTCCGTGAGGAGCTTTTCCGTGGCCTCATGGATTCTGACGGCGAAGTGGGCAAGCAGGGCACGCTCGCCTATTCGACGACAAGCAAGCAGCTCGCTGATGACGTGTGCACGCTCGCGCGCTCCCTGGGCGGTAAGGCGCAGATACAGCCGACAGTCAAGAATCCCTTCTACTACTCGCTGAGCCGCAAGCGGATTCCCGGCCGGCCGTGCTGGCGCGTCACGCTCACCATGCCGCGCGGCTTCAAGTGCGGCTACATCTGGCGGCGCTTCAGTCGAATCAGGCCGGAAATTGAGGCGCGCTACCTCACGCGGTGGATAGACAGCATCGAGCCTGTGGGCGTGCAGCCGTGCCAGTGCATCACGGTTGACCGGCCGGACGGAATGTTCCTCGCCAATGAGTACATCCCGACACACAACTCCTGCCTCGTTTCCTGGATCATCCTCTGGGCGCTGTGCACCTATCCCGACACACGCGGCGTTGTCACGGCAAACACCGAAAGTCAGCTGCGCACAAAGACCTTCGCAGAACTCGCCAAGTGGCATGGCCTCTGCATCTTCAAAGACTGGTTCATCATGTCCGCGATGTCGCTCGTCTCCCGGCAGAAGGGGCATGAGCAGACTTGGCGCGTGGACGCCATTCCGTGGTCTGAGACGCGGCCAGAGGGCTTCGCTGGCCTGCACAATGCCGGCAAGCGCATCCTCGTCATCTTCGATGAGGCCTCGGCTATCGCTGATCCCATTTGGGAGGTCACTGAGGGCGCGCTGACTGACAAGAATACGCAGATCTTCTGGCTGTGCTTTGGCAACCCTACCCGCAGCACTGGGCGCTTCTTCGAGTGCTTCCACAAGTTCCGGCACCGCTGGACGCATCGGCACGTGGACGGGCGCGACGCGGCCGGCACCGACAAGGAAAAGATTGCCGAGTGGCTGGCTGACTACGGCGAAGACTCTGACTTCTTCAAGGTGCGCGTGCGCGGCGTCTTTCCGAGTGCGTCCGCAATGCAGTTCATCCCCCGAGATGTTGCGGACTCTGCGGCTTCCCGGCCGCTCCCTCATGTGGACTACACCCGCATGGTGGCAATCCTGGGGGTGGACGTGGCGCGCTTCGGCGATGACGCCTCCGTCATCGTCACGCGCTTCGGCCTCGATGCGCGCTCAATGAAGCGGCAGCGCTTTCGCGGCCTTGACGGGCATCAGCTCGGCGCGAAAGTCGCTGAGCACTACAACCGGCTCAAGGGCATGGGTGTCCGAAAGATCCTGATCCATGTCGACTCGGGCGGCGTCGGCGGCTCCCCCTGCGACTGGCTCCGTCACAACGGCTATCCCGTGACTGAGGTCAACTTCGGCTCGGGCGCGTCCAACAGGCAGCGCTACAAGAATCTCCGCGCTGAGATGTGGGGCCGCATGCGCGAGTGGCTTGAGCTGGGCGGCTGCATCGAGGACGATGAGGATCTCATCACTGACCTCACGGGCGTCGAGTACGACTACACGCCGACAAATCAGCTCCTGCTTGAGAAAAAGGAGGACATGAAAGACAGAGGGCTCCCGTCGCCTGACAATGCCGACGCGCTGGCTCTGACCTTCGCCGTCAAGGTCAACGAGTACCTCGATGATCTGCCGTCCCCGCAGCCGTCCCGCAGTCGCAGGCACGGCATCCGGGATCCCTACCGCTGAGCACCCCTGCGCACTCCGCGCTCGGCAGGTGAGACCATCTCGGCATGAGTACCGAAACTTTCACCTGCCGGCGCATCACGTGCCGTGAGGCCTTCTCCCGGCCGGAATGGGACGAACTCGAAAAAGCCTACGGCGAAGAGATCGTCTATGAGGATCTGCCGCCTGCGCCTGACCGGCGCATGTATGAGCTCCTTGAGGCGCAGGGCATCCTGCGTCCTGTGGGGCTTTTCGAGGGCGAAGAGCTCATCGGCTTCGCGGCCTACATCACCTCTGTGCTCCCTCACTTCGGCGGCGGCCGGGTGCTCGCTACCTGCGAAAGCATCTGGCTTCGAGAGGATCGCAGAGAGGGCACGGGCGCAGGGGCGCTCCTTCTCAAAACGCTCTTCAGCTGCGCAAAAGAGGACGGGGCTTACGGCATGTATCTCGGCGCAAAGATCGGCACTCAGGCAGACAAGATCTTCGACCGGATCGCCAAGCCAGTGAACGTTCTCTACTGGAGGAAACTGTGACAGCGCTCGTCCCTGCGGCGTCCCTGCCGCCTTGCTCCTCTGATGATCTCGCTCTGGTGATGGCGCTCCGTGAGCGCATCGATGCTGAGCTTGAGCCGTGCGAGTTCCCGACTGAGAGTTTCTTCCATGCGGGCGTCTATGTCCGCACGTGCCTCGTCCCGAAAGACACGGTGCTGGCCGGCGCTGTCATCAAGATCCCGACAGTCGTCATCGTCTCAGGCCACTGCTACGTCCAGGCCGGCAAAGAGACGCGCGAGCTCAAGGGCTACGTCGTTCTCAAGGGCGCGGCCGGCCGGTCTCAGGTCTTCCGGGCTATCGAAGATACCTTCATCACCATGCTCTTTGCGTCCGACGCGGACAGCATCGAGCGGGCAGAGGAAGAGTTCACTGACGAATTTGAAAACCTCTTGACTAGGAGAAAACCATGAGCGGCGGAGTGACAGGCGGTCTGATCGCGGGCGCGGCCATTGCTGCGGCTGGTGCCGCAACTTCCATCTACACGAGCAACAAACAGGCCAAAGCTCAGAAAGCGGCTACGCAGCAGGCCGAAAGGCAGGCGCAGGCTGAGGCTGAGCGCTCCCGGCAGGCTCAGCGCAGGCAGGACTCGAACTCCGCAGACGTGAGCTCCATCCTCGCTGATGCGGCTAATGCCGGCATGAGCGCAGGGTCAACCCTGCTCACCGGCGCGGGCGGCGTGAACAACAACAACCTCGCTCTCGGCGCGGGCGGCGCACTGGGGTGATGCATGTCTGAAGATCTCAAGCTCAGGCAGCGCATCCTGACGCGCTGGGGCACGCTCAAAAAGGAGCGCGAGCCGTACATGACGCAGTGGCTCGAGATCTCTGAGCACATCACCCCGAGTCGCGGCCGCTTCCTCATCGGCAAAAACCGCAATGAGTCGCGCTCCAGGTGGAACCGCATCGTGGACAGCTCTGCCGTCCGGGCGGCAAACATCCTCGCGGCCGGCCTCATGAGCGGCATGACTGATCCGTCAAGTCAGTGGTTCGCGCTCACAACCGGCACGCCGAATTTGGATGAGGCGCAGGCCGTCAAGGTATGGCTCGATCAGGTGCAGCGCATCATGGAGATGGCCTTCACCCGGACGAACACCTATCAGGCGCTGCATCAGGGCTGGCGCGATGTGGGCACCTACGGCGTGATGGCTATGGTCATCGCAGAGGATGACAGAGAGGTCTTCCACTGCTACCCGCTCTCCGTGGGCGAGTACGCCATTGGCGTGGATGACAGAGGCGTGCCTGACACACTCTACCGGCGCTTCATCATGACGGCGGCTCAGCTGGTAGCGCGCTTCGGGCGCTCAAAGCTCTCGGCCGACGTGCTCCGCAACTTCGATGCCGGGCAGGTTGACCATGAGTACAAGCTGATCCATGCCATTGAGCCGCGCTTTGACCGGCAGTACGGCAAGCGCGATTCCCGCAACATGCCGTGGCGCAGCGTCATCATCCAGATTGACTCGGACGGCACGAAAGACGGCATCCTTGAGGAGTCAGGCTTCAACGAGTTCCCGTGCGTGGTGGGGCGCTGGGGCGCATCGGCCTCGGACGTGTACTCAGAGGAATCTCCCGGCATGGTCGCGCTCGGCGACGTGCGGCAGCTTCAGCATGAGCAGAAGCAGAAGGGAAACTCCATCGACTACATCGTCAATCCTCCGCTCATCATGCCCACTGCGGCGCGCGACAACGAGGATGACTTCGAGCCGGGCGGCAGAATCTACCTTGACGCTCCTGCGCAGAAGGACGCTGTGCAGTCCGCCTGGCAAGTCCAGATGGACATAAACGCGCTCCGGCAGGACATTGCTGAGGTGCAGCAGCGCATCAATCAGGCCTTCAGCGTAGACATGTTCCTCATGCTCTCCGGGCAGCAGATGGGCAAGATGACGGCCACTGAGGTTGCTGAGCGTCACGAGGAAAAGCTCATGATGCTCGGTCCCGTGCTCTCGCGCCTGAACAACGAGGTCTTGAAGCCGCTCATTGAGCGCACCTTCTCGATCCTCTACCGCGCGGGGCAGCTGCCTCCGGCTCCGCCTGAGCTTGCGGGCGTCGAACTCTCAATTGAGTACACGTCCATGCTCGCGCGCTCTCAGCGTGCGATTCGTGCGAACTCCCTCGATCAGTTCCTGCAGCGCATCGGGCAGGTCGCGCAGTTTGATCCGAATGTGCTCGCGAAAATCGACAGCTTCCGCATCGTTGACGAGTACGCCGATTACCTCTCTGTTGCTCCCTCTGTGGTCGTGCCCACTGAGCAGGCGCAGCAAAAGATTGAGGCGCAGCAGCAGGCTCAGCAGCAGGCTCAGCAGGCTGAGCAGATGCAGCAGGCCGCTGATGCCGTGTCCAAGCTTGGGCGCGTCCCGGCAGACGGTTCAACCGTCGGCGGGCAGGCCGTCCAAGGCATGCAGGAGCTTGCTCAGCAGGGGGCGCTGTAGCCCTGCGCACTCCGCAATTTTCGTGTGAGACGATTGACCGCATGAGAGACCGCAACCCCATTGCTGACAAGGCAGACGATGAGAAAGACAAGCGGGCGAAGAGCCGGATGGATCTGGCGCTCCGCTCCGTGATGGCTACGCGTGAGGGCAGGATGGCGCTTCAGTGGGTCTTGGATTCATCTGGCGTCAATTCTGCGTCATTCAGCCCGAACGCTCTCACGATGGCCTACTCCGAGGGGCGGCGCTCAGTGGGCATCCAGCTCGCTGAGCGCCTGCGCGCGGTGTCTCTTGACTATTTCAGACTCATGAAAGACGAATCCTATGAGTGACGAAACGAATCTGCCTGGCGAAGGCGCTCAAACTCCAAACGACGCGCAGCAGGCACCCGGCACCACACAAGCCACTGCCGGGCAGTCCGATGCTCAGAACGCTCAGCAGCCTGCCGTTGCTCAGACTCCTGCCGGACAGCAGGATCTGACCGGCGGGCAGACGCTGATGGGCGGAGCTCAGGACGGGGAATCCAAGGACGATAAAGACGACAGCCAGAAGAAAGCGCCCGAACCTGGGAAGACTGAGGGCGCTCCGGAAGAGTACGGCGACTTCAATGCACCGGAAGGAATTGAGCTCGCTGGCCCGGTGATGGATGAGTTCAAGGGCGTGGCTAAGGAGCTGAATCTTTCGCAGGAGCAGGCGCAGTCCCTGATTGACAGGGTCACGCCGGCAATGCAGGCAAGAGCAGTTGAGAACATCCAGCGCGTGAGCAGGGAGTGGGCTGAGCGTTCAAAGAACGACGCCGAAATCGGCGGCTCGAACTACCAGGCTACGCAGGCGAACGTTTGGCGAGTGATCTCCAACTTCGGCCGCGCGGCAGACGGGTCGATTGACCCGGACGTTGCGGAGTTCATCAATTCCCCGATGGGCAACCATCCGGGAGCGCTCAAGCTCATCGCCCGTGCCGGTGCGAAATTCGGCGAAGCGAAGATACCGACGGGCAGTCCGGCGCAGACGCCTTACACCCCGACGGACTTCTACAACGACGCTAAGAGAAACTGAGGCTAGATATGGCTGACATCATCACTGACAACAACCCGGTGACGCTCGCTGACTTTGAAAGCCTGACGAACGACAAGCCGATTCGCTCGCTGATGCATACCATCCGCGACTACACGCCGATCTTCGATCAGGCGGTCATCCAGGCCGGCAACGATGGTTTCGGAGACCGCGGCAAGATCATCACGACCTATCCTGAAGGTCAGCTGCGCGCCTTCAATGAGGGATGGGATACGGAAAAGGTGCACGGCTCTGACGTGCGCTACCGTGCCGGCATGATGCGCACCCGTTCAGAGGTTGACCGTGATCTCTACAACACGCGCCCGGCAGCTGAGCGCGATGCCTGGCGCTTCCGAAAGGATCAGGGCTTCATGCGCGGCCTTGCCCGAAAGGTCGTCAAGACCATGTTCTACGGCTCCGCAGCGGCTGATCCGCGCGGCGTGGACGGCCTCGGCTCCATCGTCACACCGGCGAATGAAGCTTTTGCTGATCGCATCATCAATGGCGGCGGCACGACTGCGGCAAAGCAGACGGACATTTGGCTCGTCAATTGGGATGCTGAAGCCTGCTTCTGCTTCTACCCGCAGAACGGCTCTCAGGCTGGCCTGCGCGTTGAGAACATGGGCGAGCACTACGCCTTCGACGCGAACGGCAAGCGCTTCCTCGCGCTCATCACTGAGTTCGCCTGGGATCTTGGCGTCGCGCTTTACGACCCGGAAAAGATTGTCCGCATCGCGAACATCGACACGGCCAAGTACTCGATCCAGAACAACAAGGGCGGCGGCGCTGCGAACCTCATTGACCTCATGACTCAGGCCATTGAGATGCTCCCGGATGATCAGACCGGCCGCGTGGCCTTCTACATGAATGACGCGGCGCGCTCCGTTCTTCGCCGTCAGATTGTGAACAAGGACAACGTGCTTCTGAACATGGATGAGGTGGCCGGCCGAAAGGTGCTGACCTTTGCGGGCGTTCCGGTTCACAAGGTGGGCACGGACATCATCCCGAACAACATGAACGTCCTCGCCTAAAGGAGATCTCATCATGATGGATGTCAAGCTCGTTTTCTGTGAGGATCAGGCGGCGACTGCGGCCTTCACGTCCTCGGCAATCGACTTCGGCCAGAAGGCTCCGACGACGGGGCTCAATGACCATGAGCTCTACGTCGTCATCAAGGCGACGACTGAGTGCACCGGTACGGGAACGCTCACGCTCACTCTTGAGCAGTCCGATGAGGCTGCGGCCAACTTCTCCACTGCGCTGGTCACGGGCGCGCTCACGGCTGATGAGCTCAATGCCGGCGTTGCGCTCCATCTGCCGATTAAGCACAAGCGCTACCTGCGTCTCAAGGGCGCGGCTTCAACGACCGCGCTCACGGCTGGTGCTGTGACCTGCTACCTCTCCGATGTGTTCGACGCTCGCTTCATCGTGCCCAAAGAGGGCATCGAGTTCATCGCGACGAAGGACTGACCTTTCTCTCCTCCTAAGTGGGGCGACGGGCGGGGGCGACTCCGTCCGCCATTTTTGTATATGGCTACGAAAGCAGACATTTGTAACCTCGCGCTCAGCACGCTGGGCGACTCGGCAACCGTCACGGCAATCGATTCGCCAGACGGCTCGCCTCAGGCTGGGCACTGCGCTCGCTTCTACCCTATTGCGCTCAGGCAGCTTATGGAAGAGGCCGACTGGTCTTTCCTCACGCGGCGGCAGCGGCTCGCTGCGCTCTCGTCTCTCGATGAGGAAACCTACTCATGGAAGTTCGGCTTCAGCGTTCCGAGCAACTGCGTGCGCATCATCAAGCTCGAAGCCGTTCACTTCAGGGAGCGCAGGACAATCGACTACGAGCTCGAGATGGATCCAAGCAATGCCTCGCGCCTGATCCTCTGCAATGAAGAGTCTCCAGTGCTCTCCTTCGTTGCGCTCAATGACAATCCGTCCATCTATCCGACGTACTTCATCAATGCGCTGGTGCCGCTCCTGGCCTCCATGCTGGTGGGGCCGCTGAAGCAGGCCGATGCTTCTTCGACTGAATCCCGTAACCTGCTTGCTCTCTATCAACAGGCGCTCTCGCTGGCCAAGACCGCTGACGCCTTCAATGCGCGGCATCGCGGCCGGCGGCGCGAACGCCTCGCTCCTCATCTCCGTGCGAGGATCGTCTGATGGCAACCATCCGAAACTACATGCGAGCCTTCAATGGCGGCATCGTCTCTCCTTCCATGTATGCCCGAATCGATGACGGCAAGTATCAGACGGGGCTCGCTGAGTGCACCAACTTCCTGGTCGAACCGCAGGGGCCTGTGTGCTTCCGGCCTGGCTTTGTCTACGTGAATCAGGCAAAAGAGACGGGCTACGCTCCAAAGCTCATCTCCTTCACGTTCTCTACAGATCAGACGATGGTGCTCGAATTCGGGCACCACTACGTGCGCTTCCACACTCAGGGACAGACGCTCATGAATGGAAGCTCTGCCTACGAGATCTCGAGCATCTATGACGGCGCAGATGTCTTTGACCTTCACTACGTCCAGTCGGCCGACATTCTGACTTTGGTGCATCCGTCCTATCCGCCGATGGAACTCCGGCGCTACGGGGCTTCCGACTGGCGCTTTGTCGAGGTCACCTTCGGCAGCAAGCTCGCGGCTCCCGGCGCTCCGAGTGTGTCTCAGCATATCAATGAGTCAGTCTCGAACCCCACTGACTACGTGCGAAAGTACGCGGTCACGGCGCTCACTGAGGATGGCAGTCAGGAAAGCGCAGTCTCGCCTGCGACGAGCATCAACTGCAACCCCTACGGGGACGGCTCCTACAACACCATCTCTTGGAACGCAGTGAGCGGCGCTGGCCGGTACCGCGTCTATCGCGATGTGGGCGGCCTCTGGGCGTACATCGGAGAAACAACGAGCACGAGCATCATTGATGAGAACATCACGGCCGACAGCTCCATCACTCCTCCGATTTACGACGACCCCTTCAATCAGCAACGGGGCATCACGAGCGTGACGGTCAACAATCAGGGCAGCGGGTACACCTATGCGCCCAAAGGTGTGAAGACTGGTCAGTACGTGTCAAAAGGCACGCTCGCATCGGCGGGGGATGTGGCATATGTTGGCATGCCGCTCGAGACTTTCAAGAAACTGCCATATAGCAAAGAACCGACTATTTTTGCACTAAGTGAACCATATTGGGGAAAAAGATCGAAATCACAGTTTGGATATCCTGATTATCCGTCGGCAAATTCATTGAAAGAATCTGCGAAGGAATTCATTGAACTGGTTGATATTAGCGGGGGCGGCAGCGGGGCAGGATATGAGCTCGATTTTGAAGTGAGTAATGACCGCTATAAAAAGACTGTTTCTGGAGGTGATGGCGACACGCTTTATTACTATTCGTCCACGGTAATTACGCTCAAAGGTGTTCGAGTCACTGCGGCTGGCTCAAATTATTCTCAGCCTGTTGTTCGCGTTTATCTCAATCAGGACATTCCTTTTAGCAGATACAACGAAGCTCTGCGCTATGAATACACGCTGGCCGTGGACAATTATGGCGTCAATGTCTACGTCCGCGATTCGACCGGTTCCGGCGCTGAGCTGGCTCCAGTGGTCAGCAATGGCCGGATCACTTCGATTCGGGTAGTGAAGCCGGGCAGCGGGTACTCGTCTCCGACGGTGGTGATTGATCCGCGGGGCACGGGCGGCTCGGGCGCGAGTGCGACGGCTCATGTGGGCTCTGCGGGCGACTATCCGGGCGCGGTCTCGTACTTCGAGCAGCGGCGGTGGTTTGGCGGCACCTATCAGCGTCCAAGCAATCTCTGGGCGACAAAGTCGGGCACTGAGTCGGATATGAGCTACAGCCTTCCGGTGCAGGATGATGACAGGATTTCCGTGCGTGTTGCGGCGCGTGAGGCGAACCGCATCCGGCATATCGTCCCGCTCCAGCAGCTGATTCTCCTGACCGGCGCGGCGGAGTGGCGCGTGTCTCCGCTGAACTCAGATGCAATCACACCGTCCTCAATGTCGGTGCGTCCGCAGTCCTACGTGGGCGCGAATGGTGTGCAGCCTCTGGTCATCAATTCTCAGATGCTCTATGCGGCTGAGCGCGGCGGTCATCTTCGCGAGCTGGGCTACAACTATGAGGCGGGCGGCTTCATCACGGCAGATGTGTGCCTGAGGTGTCCGCACCTTTTTGACAATCTCACCATCAAGGATCTGGCCTACTCGAAAGCTCCGTGGCCGATTGTGTGGGCTGTGAGCTCGTCGGGCGACTTGCTGGCCTTGACCTACGTTCCTGAGCAGCAGGTGGGCGCTTTCTCCCGGATCACGACTGACGGCGTCTTTGAGTCCTGCGCAGTTGTAGCTGAGGGTGACGAGGACATTCTTTACTGCGTCATCCGGCGCACCATCAACGGCGTCGAGAAGCGCTTTGTCGAGCGCATGCATGAGCGGCAGTTCACCAAACTCGAGGACTCGATCTTCATGGATTGCTCGGGCACTTACTCGGGCGAGCCGAAAACCGAGATCAGCGGGCTCACGTGGCTTGAGGGCAGAGAGGTCTGCATCCTTGCTGACGGCTCAGTTGAACCGAAACAGGTGGTCACTGGGGGCAAGATCACGCTCGCGCAGCCGGCCTCCAAGGTGCATATCGGCCTGCCCTATGTGGGTGATCTGAAGACTCTTCCGGTGGCTGTCGCGCTTCAGGACGGCTCCTACGGCTCCGGGCATCAGAAGAACGTCCGAAAAGTCTTCTTCCGTGTGGTGGATTCTTCCGGGCTGAAGGCTGGCCCTTCGACAGATCAGCTTGCGGCCTACCCGGCGCGCAGCACTGAGTTTGCCGGATCTCCGCCTTCTCCGATTACGGACGAGTTCGGCTTCGCGGTCTTCCCGCAGTGGGGCGCGGGCGGGCAGGTGTGCATCCGGCAGGATGATCCTCTGACGCTGCGGGTAATCTCGATGACGGCGCAGGTTGAGATGGTCTGACCGCTTCAGCACCCCTGCGCATTCCGCAGCCTCCGTCTCAGACAATGAGCTGATTCGGAGGCTTTTCTATGGCTGCTTCATCAGCATCAACTTCTTTCGGCGCGAGCTGGGGCGGACTGATCGCGAGCGGTGTGGCGAACACCATCAGCGCGTTCGGCTCCTTCGGCCTGCAAAAGACCAAAAACGCCATTGCTCAGTCGCAAGCGAACATCGCGCGCATCAATGCGCAGACGATGATGCGCCAATACGAGGCAACGCTGCGGGCAAGCGAGAAAGACATTCAGAAAACGACGATGGCGGCCGGGCGCGTCAAGGGCTCTCAGCGGGCGGCGCTGGCTGCGAACGGCATTGCCGTGGGTGAGGGTTCCGCTGCTGAGCTCCAGGCTTCGACCGACATTGTCAAAGAGATCGATGTCAATCAGATCAAGTCGAATGCGCTCAATAACGCCTGGGGCTACCGAATGCAGGCTGCTGGCTTCGAGGGACAGGCGCTCATGGCTGAAGCCTCAAAGCAGAGTGCGTGGCTCACGGCCGGCGCGACGCTCATGGGGGCTTCGCAGTACTCCGCGGCGAACTACATGCAGGCGGCGCTCGGCGTCTATCAGGGGCTGAGCTCAAATCCGCTCAGCACTGACAAGAACTTCTCAGCGGGCGGCAAGTGGACGAACTATGCCGGGGCGAAGCAGTACGGCTACGGCTTCGGGGATACGGGCTGGGGCAACTTTGCCGGCGCATCACGCTACGGCCGGATGTAAGGAGGAAAGATCAGCATGCCGATGGTTCCGACTTTCCAGGGCGGCATTCCTCAGGTGCCTGACAGCGGGCGCACTGGGCGGATGGTGATAGATGCTCCGCGTCCGACAGTGGACTATGAGTCAACCTTCCAGGCGGCAATCCGGCCGCTGGCCTACGGTGCTCAGGCTGTGGGCAAGATTCTCGAGACTGAGCACGCGCGCAGCGTCAAGGCCGAAAGCGATGAGGCTGAGACGAAATTCATGCAGGTTGTCCAGAATGCGCTCTATGCGCCTGAGACGGGCTACATGGCTCAGCGCGAGAAGAATGCTGTAGACGCCTTCACGCCGACAGTCGAGTGGATTCAGAAGGGTGCGCAGGGCATCCTTGACAAGCTCACGCCTGATGTCCGGGCGGCGGTCGAAAGCCGCATCCAGGATCGCTTTCAGACTGCGCGCGGGCAGATGATGCGGTGGAATCAGGCGCAGACAGATCAGTGGCACCTGACCTCATCTCAGTCCCGGCAGAAGGCGCTGATGGATGACGCGGCGCAGCACTACTCAGACAAGGACTACCTTGCCAAGACGTGGCTTTCCATTGTGCAGGAGCATGACTATCAGGCGCAGATTGCAGGCTACGATGAGGACACGCGGCGGCAGGGAGTGGCTCAGCTCTATGACGCCTTCATGGCGCAGCGCTTTCAGCAGTGGGCGAACGATGATCCGGTCGGGGCGTTCGCTGCGAGCCGTGACGAGCGTGAGCATATGAGCGCCAAGGCTTGGGATGCTGTAGACAATTCGCTCTGGGCGTCAAGCAAGCGGCAGCTCGCCTATCAGGTGGCGCAGCAGGCTCCTGGCCTTGTCGGTAAAGGGCGCGTCAATCCGAAAACTTCAACCGGCATCCCGCTCGTTGATGGCCTCTCTACGCCTCGCAAGCTTGAGATCATGTCCATGGCCGGGGCTTTCGTCGCGAGAGAGACTGCCGAGCGGCAGGGCAACCTCAAGCGCGAGATGGAAAACTCGCTCGCACTGACGGAGCAGGAGGGTACTGATCCGAATCCGATTTCGCGAGATGCCTTTATCGCTACCTATGGCGACAAGCGCGGCGAAGAGCTCTTCTCAGACTACGAGATAAAACGAAAGGCTGCCGAAAGCATCTTCTCCTTCCGCAGCCTGTCAGATGCGGACATGGATGCCGCTGTCGAGAATCTGAAACCTGTTTGGGGGTCAGCTTCCTACGCAGAAGAGGCCAAGGGCTACGAGGCCGCGAAGAAAGCCAGGGATGAGGTCAAGGCAGAGCGCAGGAAAGATCCTCTGGGCACGGCCATTCAGGATCAGAAATATCAGCTCGCGCCAATCACTGACTGGACAAAACCGGCGGCCTTTGATGAGCTGGGCGCGCGTGCGCGAGAGATGGGCACAATTGCGAACGACTACGGCGTGGCTCCAGTGCTCCTGCGCAAGAGTGAGGTGTCTGAACTCAAGACGATGCTCGAGGGACTGCCTCCGGCGCAGCAGGTGACGATGCTCAGGCGGCTGGCTGCTTCAGTCGGGCCGGATGGTGAAAGCACGCTCGGCGCTCAGCTGGGCGACGATTGGCGCAACGTCTTTCTCCTGTCTATCGAGAATCCGGCTGAAGACAAGAAACCTGCGGATAAGGATTCAAACACACCCACTCAGGCGGATGTGCCTGAGCTTTACCTGACCGGGAAGCAGGCGATTGCCGAGAAGGATTCGGCGATGGCAATGATTACTTCTCCGCAGCTCGGTGTGAGCTACTACGTACCGAAAGATCTCAATGGTCTGTATGACGCGCCTCAGGTTCGAGATGCAATCATCGATTCAGTGACGAAAGTGGCTGCCGGGCTGGCACGCAAAGACGGCGCAGTGGGGAGCACCACTCATATAGCGAGGGCATTGCAGCTCGTCGTCGGCGATATCTACGAGTATCAGGGCAGGAAGATTGCGCTCAAGGGCGGCCTGGATCTCTCCGATGCTGAGACGGCCGTCAAGCGCATGCGAACGAGCATGCACGACATACCGACGCCGGTTGCCTACACGGCGACGGGTGATCCGCTCACTGGGCCGGAACTTGACAAGCATCTCGCAACGGCAACGCTTGTTCCGGCCGTGAATGGTGCTGAGAACACTTTCAACGTCATATGGGGCGATTCAATCCTGTTCTACAAGAACAAGCAGCCCTTTGAAATCAAGGTGTGGGGCGAATGATCTTTCAGCGTGAATACGGCTATCAGCCGACGCCGGAAGCCCCGGCAAAGATAGTTCCTCCTCAGCCGCCAGAGGGAGAGTCCCCTGCGCAGACTGATGCTCAGACGGCTCAGGCTCAGGAGAATGACGGGCGGCCGGTCTTCTCGTCGGACGTGTTCTCTGCCGTTGGGCAGGGCTTCATGTCCGGAGCGTATGAGATGCGCTCGGCGTTCGAGTATGCAGTCTCAGGATTGCCGCTGCTGGATGAGGACTACCGGGCGCGCCTCGAGGCTCAGGCTGAGCGTGACAGGCGCTATGCACGGGATGAGTATTCGCCTGATCCCTTCAGAAGCTCGAAAGCAGCGCAGATTGTTCATGGCCTGACGAACGGCCTCACTAAATACGGACTCGCGCAGACGGTGGGAAGCCTCTTTCCGGGCTGGGGCAATGTCGCAACGACTGCGGTCTTAGTGGGAACGACATTCGGCGTGGGTGAGACGCAGCACCTGCTTGAGGAGGGCGTAGACAAGTCAACCGCGCAAAAGGCAGGCGTCTTCTCGGGCATCTCTAACGCTTTCTGGGCGGCTGTTCCGGGTGCATTCGTTGCGAATTCGACGAGAACGGGTGTCAGACTCGCAACCGGCGCGGGTACGGGCGCAGCGCTTGGCGGATTCTCCAACGTCAATGAGCAGGCCACAATTCAGACGATTCTCCGGCAGGCAGATTACTCGAAAGCGGCTGAGCAGTACGATCCAACTGATCCGCTGAATCTCGCGCTGGGCGTGGTGCTGGGCGGCGCTGCCGGTACGGTTCCCGCGCTGCGCAGGCCGGGCGGTGCTTCTGCGTCAGCGGAGACTGTCGCGGCCGGTGAATCTGCTCCTGCGACAAGTGAGCCTGCAACCTACGTCACTGACGGCGGCAATGGGCCGCAGGTCAAGGATGTGGAGGTCGAGGACGCGGCGCGCATCCGGGCGCAGGAGACGGCCAACACTGCGAATCTCCCGGTGGATCAGACGAACGGCGCTGCGGTAGAGCGCGCGCGGAAAGCTCAGTCAACGGCTGACCGGCAGATTCGCGAGAAAAAGCCGGTGAAGGTTTCGCCTGAGGCGGTGGATCCAGAGAAGATTGAGGCGATTCGAAAGGCATCGCTTGAGCGGCTTTCCAAGCTCGCAGCCTCTGAGGGCGCAGTCATCCAGAACCGTGACAGATCTTCCAAAGAATCTGTCAGTCAGATGAACGCCATTGCGGCCGATCCGGACTATCTCCGCGTCGCGACTTCGCATCTGCTCAGTGAGGGCGCTCCCGTCGTCACGGATTCAAGCTCAATTCCGGAAGCTCAGCGCGGGCGGCTCTCGGTCATGGTTGACGCCAAGGGTGAACGCTATCAGGTGCAATATGCCGTGGTCGATGCGGACACGGTGCTCACGTCGAATGCCATTGACGGCACGCCGAACCTGCTCTACGGCGCTCAGACTGATGAGCTCGTCCCGAAAGCGATTGCCGGCAACGGGCGCGTGACCGCTCTGGGCGAGGCCTATGTGCGCGGCACGGCTGACCGCTACCGGGCGGAGTTCGAGGCCGACCCGGCGCACGGCATCTCGCCTGACGTGATCCGCAGCATGAGCAAGCCGATCCTCGTGCGCCTGGTGCGCGAGAGTGATCTGCCGGCCGACATTGGAGACCGCTCGAATCAGCGCACGACGGCCGAGCTCAATTACCTTGAGACGGCCATTCAGGACAGCACACGCATTGACCTCTCTCAGCTGGCCTTCACTGAGGACGGCAATGTTTCTCCGGAAAGCATTCGGCAGTTTGTCGCGCTGCTTCCAGAAGCTGAGCGCGGGCAGCTGATTGTCAACGGTGTGCCGACTGATGCCGCTGCGCAGCGCTTGGATCGAGCTATCTTCCAGGCGGCCTATAAAGCTCCCGGCCTCACGTCCCTGCTTGACAGCTCGAACGCGACGCCTGGCGTGGCTCAGCTCTTGAGGGCGCTGAGGACGCTGGCTCCGCGCGTGCTCTCGCTTGAGGGCGGCGGCGCAGCAGATTTCCGGCCGGCCATTGCTGAGGTGCTCAATGAGTTCCTGAGCATGCGCGCATCCGGCCAGAAGGTGAATCTCGCTGAGCTGGCTGCGCAGTCATCGCTGGATCGCTCCGCTGAGGCGCAGCTGTTCCTTGACTTCCTCGCAAAGAACGAACGCGAGAAAGGCGGCGTGCGCGGCATCGTGGACGCCTTCACTCAGCTCACGGAATTCGCACGGGCGAACCTTGACAGCATTGCTCAGGGTGAGGGCATGTTCGGACCTCCGCCCGAACTCACGCGCGTGGACATGGCTCGCGAGTTCGGCCGGATCACGGGTGTGGAGGTCAACGAGCGCGCCTTCAAGGATATGAGCACGCTCTCAGGAGTTGCCAAGGCCGACAGGACTGAGCAGATCAAGTCGGGGCCGGAGCTCGCGCACGCTGCGACAGAAACCTTCACGGGTGTGCCGATTGAGCCGGTTCCGCGAATGGAACTTATCGAGGTTGCACGCACTCCGGACGGGAAAGTTCATCGTGTCTTAGGCATCAATGGCGACCCGAATTTGACCGTTTTGCCAGAAGGCATCGCTGGCGTGAAGCCCCTGCCAGTTCGTCTGCAAGAGGAAACGCTTAACAACGGTCATTTGGAGCGACATCTGGCTGACCTTGAGAAAGCTGGATACGAAACAGTTTCTCAGGCGATTGTAGATATTGCTCGCAACTACACTCAGATTTACGCGGGTGTGAAGGAAGGGCAGATCGTTCTGGTGCGCCCGATAACACTCAACGAGAATGGCGTTTTGAGAAAAGGAATTCTCTACAACGAATTTCAAGAGGTTTCGGGCATATATCGTGTGGGGAGCGTGGCCGCTGTAGCTAAAGATCGCTATTTGAAAGACAGAAGGCTGCTGTGGGACAAGAACCATACTAGTCGCCTACAGTCCGGCACGTCTGCCGAACCGCGCACCCGAGGCTTGACTGGGCCACAACAGCCTTCATCTGAGAACAGTATCAGCGAACCCGATGCGCCTGTCAACACCGGCGCTACTGTTCCTGAGCAGAATGCCGCTGCGCAGGATGCCTCTCCCGATCTGTTTGGTGGCGATGAACCCGCTCCGCAGGATTCGCTTGGCCTCTTCAATGAGCCTGAGGCGACTCCGCAGCAGGCTTCATTCATGGACGAGCTGGGCGAGCCGATCGCCACTGCGGACGAAGCGGCGCGTGTGGTCGAGAAGGTCGAGGAGGCTCGCGAGGCCAAGATTGTGCAGGAGTCGCTTGACCTCTTTGCCTCTAGCGATGCGGAGATGACGGGAGAGCGCGCGCGGGTGCAGATGGTATTGCAGGACAACCCGGACATGCGCGTCCAGCTCGATGACCAAGGGACGACGATCACCGCTGCTGAGCTCCTGGCTCGGGAAGAAGAACACGCCAAGCAGGTCGAGGACATGGCGGACAAGGCGTTGCCTGTCGCTGAGATCTGCGCACTGGTCAACAATGGAGTCTGATGATGGCGAACGTCCAGCAAATTCAGATGCGCAAAGAGTGCCTTCAGCGCACGTCTCTCGCGCTGGGGCGCGAAATCACGCCGAGTGAGGGGCATGAGATTCTGGCCGGCATCCGGGCGGGCATGCTCCGCGCTCGGGCGGCTGATCCAGACGCATGGCGGGGGATGTCGCATCAGCAGCGTGTTGACGCTGCGACGAAGCTCTATCAGGAGACGCTCAAGGCTGAGGCAAAGAAGATCCGACAGCGTGCTTACTTGTCCGTGCTCGCTCAGGCGAATGTCGAACGTTCGCTGGCCTTTCAGCGCAAGCGCGGCTATCACGGATACTCTGCGGCCGGGCAGGTGCTCAGTGAGATTGACCGTCGCGTGATCGGCGCTCAGTCTGAGGCAGACAATGACTTTCTCGTTGCGATTGACGGCAAACAGAAAGGCATCACCGGGCTCTTCACGGATCTGAATTTCGAGGAGGCCGTGACAAAAGAGATCTTCGGAGAAGATTCAGGCAGTCAGATGGCAAAGTACGTTGCTGCCGAATGGAAACGGCAGGACGATGCCGGCATTGACCGCTATAACGCTGAGGGCGGCAACATCGTCAAGCTTGACCATTACATACCGCAGACTCACGACACGAGGCTGATGTCTCATGCGGTTGAGGTTCTGGCCGGTCAAGGCAAGCTCAGGCGCTTCGCAAATGACGTTGAGCGCTGGATACGAGATGCACCATCATCCTACGACGCGAACCGCGCGGCCTGGGTGCAATTCATAGAGCCTCTGATTGACCGCTCAAAGTACATTGATCTGAATGGTGATCCCATGTCGGATCAGGACTTCATCGAGATGCTGGGGCGTGCCTTTGACACGATTTGCTCAGACGGCGCAAATAGTGACTTCGAGGTTTCGACTGTGGCCGGGCCGTCGGCATCCCGTGCGAACCGAGGCGACTTGCACCGAGGGCTTCATTTCAAGGACGCGAGCAGCTGGCTTCAGTATCAGCGAACCTTTGGGCAGGGAACGGTCTTTGACCTGATGCGCGGCTCGCTCAGGCGCTCTGCCAAGGACGCTGAGCTCATGCGGTCACTGGGGCCGAACCCTAACGCGACATACGCTGCAATGAAGCGGATGGCGAAAGCTGAGCACGATCAGCTCACAGCAAAAGTGCAGGGGCGTCCTGCGCTCGTTCAGGCGGTGTCTTCCGGGCTGAGTGAACACTACATTGACTCCGAATGGAGCACGCTCAATGGCAGCGCAGCCGCTGTAGACGCTTCCCGGGTGGCCATTGCTGACATTTCCGGCGGCATGCGAAATCTAGAAGTCGCTACCAAGCTCGGATCAACCTTCCTTTCTTCTGTTTCCGACATTCCGACCTACTATTCGACGGCGCGCCTGATGGGCATCCCCGCCTGGACAGCCACTCGAAATCTTATTGCGGCCTGGGGCTCCGAGGCGCGTGATCTTGCTGTCCGTGGCGGCATCATGGCTGATGCGCTCTCGTCGGCCTGCTCGCGCTGGGGGCTTCAGAATGTCGGCAGCGGATGGACGGGCAAGCTCGCGAATGCGACGATGAAATATTCGCTCCTGGATGCCTTCACGAATGGTGTGCGCCGGGCGGAGATGATTAACTACATGGGCATGATGTCCTCGCTCGTCAAGACAGACTGGAGCAATCTGACGCCGTATCAGCGGCGCGTTTTTGAACGCTGCGGCGTCAATGAGATGGACTGGATTCTCTGGCAGGAGGCGAAGCCCTACAAGATTCGCGGCGCAGGTTTCCTGACGCGAGAGGACATTCGCAATGTGGATATAGACGCGCTCAGCACGGATAAGCAGCGGCTCGTCAAGCTCGTCCCGAATGGAGCTCCAACGGCTCGCGATATGGAGCATGCGGTCACGTCTTACCTGGCCGTGCTGAGAGAGGAATCGGGCCTTGCTTCCCTTGCTCCTGATCTGGGCACACGGGCGCTCAGCAATATCGCTGGGCCGAGAGGCACCTTTGCCGGCGAAGCCGTGAGAGGCCTGCTCCTCTTCAAGTCCTTTCCTATTGGCTTCATGCGGCGGCACCTTGAGCGCATGTCTGACATCGCTCAGACAGAAGGCAGCGTCTCCCGCGCAAAGTACGCAGCTCTGATCTTCACAACAACGACGATGGCCGGGGCAATCTCCGTTCAGCTTCGCGCGCTGGCTTCCGGCCGGGATTTGCAAGATCCAACTTCTGCGGACTACTGGATGCAGGCAATGTCTGTTGGCGGCGGTGCGGGCTTCCTGGCTGATCTCATCGTTGCCGGCATGGACGGGGAGAACACCTACGGCTCGCCAAACTGGCTCAAATTCATGGGCCCCGTGACGGGCACTGTGCTCGATGCATGGGACGTGGGCAAGAGTTACTACAACGACTGGCGCGGCAGTCTGGCCAATGGCCTCTACAACCGGCAAACCAAGTCTGATGCGAAGGCGCTGCGCTTCGCGCGTTCGCATATGCCGTTTGTGAACCTCTGGTATCTGAAGGGCATCATCGACCGCGCGGTCTACAACGACATGATGGAAGCATCGTCTCCTGGCTACCTCGCGCGCATCGAATCGTGGGGCCCGAAGCACACCGGGCAGGAGTACTGGTGGGCTCCGACAGAGATTGTGCCAAAGCGCATGCCTCGCGTGGCGAATGCTCCTGAGTAGCCCTGCGCACTCCGCGACTTTCGTCATCCAGAATGGCTCCAATTGGAGCCGTTCTCATGATTGACTACGTCAAGCGCCTCGCTGGGCCTTACACTGGCGCAGGCCTCAAAACTTTCTCTTTCAGCTTCAAGATCTTCGAGGAGACGGATGTCTACGTTGCGACTTCCTCCTCTGATCTTGAGGCCGCAGTGAATTTGTCCTACGGCACGGACTACTCCGTGACCATGAATTCGGATCAGGATGCTGCGCCTGGCGGCTCAGTCACGCTCACGAATGGCCTCGCGGCAGGCCAGATTCTCGTCATCGGCTCCGCTCTCGCATACACGCAGGAAACTCAGCTCACCAACTTCAGCCGTTTCCCTCCTGAGATCATCAACACTGCCTTAGACCGCATCGTTGTCCAGATTCAGCAGATTGTCGAGGCGCTTGACCGCACGGTGAAGGTGCCTGCGACTTCGAGCACGACTCCTGAGCAGTTGATTGAGAAGCTTCTGTCCGCTCAGAACGATGCCCGTAAGTTCGCCGACGCGGCCGAGAAGTCTGCCGAAGAGGCGAAGAAGTCAGAAGAGAAGACGAAGGAGTACGCCGAAGCGGCTACCGTCATCGTCCCGTTCAAGGACGAGATCAAGACCGTGGCCGGCAACATCGTGCCGGTGGTGGCGACGGGTACAGCTATTGAGGACGTGAAGACCGTCGCCGGCATCAAGGATGAAGTCGTCGAGGTTGCCGGCAAGGCCTACGAAGTCTCCAAAGTGGCAGAGAAGATCGAGGATGTCGTGAAGGTATCCGGCGGCATGCCCTACGTTGAGACTGTGGCGACCGACCTTGTTGGCAAGGTAGTAGGCGACGGCGACTGGGACTGCGGCTCCACGACAGATGAGATCGTTGGCGACATCGAAGTGGTCAACGGCAACATCCACACGGTGGCGATCAACATCGAGGACGTGAACAAGGTGGCCGGCGCTATTGATCGAGGAGACCTTGAGACGGCGGTGAATGCTGTCGAGACAACGACTGAAAACGTTCGGCTGTCTCAGGCGGCGCAGAAGAGCGCAGAGGCCGCCAATGCGTCCGCGCTCGAGGCGAGGGCCGGCGCTGATGCAAGTAATGCTCTCGCAAAGAAGTGGGCCACGCAGACGACGGCTCCGGTGGAGAGCGATCTCTATGGTGCGAAGTACTACGCCGAGAAGGCCGCGCAGTCTGAAAGCTCCACTGGAGGGCTCCTACAGGAGGTGAAGGACGCGACTGCGGCGGGTGTGAGGAGCGTCCGGTCGGAGGGCGGCACGCAGGTGACTGCTGTGCAGGACGCGGGCTCCACTGCTGTCAACCAGATCACGCAGGAAGGCTCCTCGCAGAAGTCCGCCGTGGCGGCCGAAGGAACCAGGCAGGTCGGCTTGGTGGCGAGTGCTGGCACGTCAAACGTGTCGAAGGTGAACGCTGCGGGCACGACACAGGTTGCCGCCGTCAACGCAGCCGGCGCTGCTCAAACGGCCAACGCAAAGGCGCAGGCCGATGCCGCAGCCAAGTCGGCTACCGCCGCATCGAGCGCGCAGAAGGCGGCCGAGACTGCGAAGGCAGGAGCCGATACAGCCTCGACGACCGCAAAGGCATGGGCAAGCAAGACGGGGGCGGCTGTCGACGGCGGCCTCTACTCAGCGCTCCACTATGCAACGTATGCAGAGACGCAGGCGAAAAAGTCCGAGACCGCGGCAGCCACTGCGACGACCAAGGCGACGGAGGCAGGCACGAAGGCCAGTGAGGCCGCAACGTCCGCTCAGGCCGCTGCACAGTCCGCCAAGGTAGCCGCGTTCGCAGTACGCCTGACATCGGCAAACATGAGTGCCAACGGCACGGCCGCGCTCGCCACGCTCACGCCTTCTACCAACGTGAAGGTCGGCGACACGGTGATTGATCCCGAAGGGGAGGTCTTCCAGATCGCGTCGCTCGCGGCAAGCACGTTCACGGTCGGGGCGAGGCTTGCAAACGTCCGGGGCCCGCAGGGGCCGAAGGGCGAAACCGGCGCAGCACTTGCGATCAAGGGCAGCTTTCCGTCCCTCGAAGAGCTGCAGGAGCAGCACCCGGCCGGAACGCTCGGCGACGCCTACATGGTCGGCTCGCGCCTCTACTCGTGGAGCGGGAGTGCGTGGGTCGACTGCGGCGACATCAAGGGGCCGAAGGGCGATCAGGGCACCCAAGGTGAACGAGGCCCGACGGGGCCCGCTGGCACTACGACGTGGGCGGGCATCACCGGCAAGCCTACGCTGGGTGCACTGTCCGCCAAGGACAAGATAACGATCGCCGACTTTGAGGGCGACATTGATTTAGGGAGCACGACGTAATGGCTACGAAACCGACGCGATTCGCCCAGATGGGCGATACGACAGAGAAAGTCAAGGGCTACACAGGCATTCCGAAACAGCTCGTGGTGGATACGTCCAAGTGGAAGATTCACCTGATGGACGGATCTACGCCCGGAGGTTTTGAGGTGGCTATGGTGGCCGACCTCACCGCGGGCCTCGCACAGAAGGTGGATACGTCGACCTACACCGCGGGCCTCGCACAGAAGGTGGATACGTCCGAGTTTGAGACTGCTCTCAAGGAATTGATTGTCGAATTCGGCGGGCAGGTTCCCGCATAAGGAGGAAGCGTGAAAACGTTATCTGAAGTGAAGGCCGAGTATCTGGAGGAGGCTCTGTCCTCGCCAGTGGGCGGCTATGTCGTTTTTGACAGGACTGGGAAAGTGATGGCGCACAGTGCCAGCCCTTTCGTCCATTGCTTTGTTGATCCGCTCGATCTTGAGTGGGCTCGTGCCAATGGGTATGAGTGCAAGGACGAAGAGATTGATGGTCGCGTCCTGACGTGGGTGACTGCGAAGGAGCGTCCGGGTGAACTTTTCCGCTCTGCGGACGGTGGCTACTACGCCGCCGCTTCTCTGCCCGAGAACGACGATGCGTTTGTCACCGAGCGATATGCAACCGAAGTTCGAGCCGAGCGCAATGCTCGCCTCTCTGACACGGACGACTACATCAAGATGCAGGACATGACGGTCAAGAAGTCTGCGAAGGCTTCTCGTGAGGCTCTGACTGATGAGGAGCGTGCAGACGTTCTGGCGTATCGTGAGGCTCTTCGTGACCTGCCGACGGTCGCGGGCTTTCCTTACGTCGAGTATCCCACGATTCCCGCTTGCATAGCTTATGAGTGCGGCCAGAAGGCTGACGCCCGTGCCATGCAGGCCCAGATGAACAGGAGGGGGTGATGGCTGCGCTGAAGGATTTAATTCGGGCGGAGACGCTGAAGGTAGGTTCTAACGGAGCAATGCCTTCCGATCAAGTCATTGATATCGTGAATAAAAGGGACTTCACTTCAAGCGGCGATGAACGTCTGGAATACATCGCGCCATGCGACGGGGTCTTATCTGCATTTTTGCAGGCCAACCCTAAAGAGGGAACAACCAACTTTCCCGGGGCGGACATTAAAACAGACAGTTTTCGACGCCATGCTGTAAGAACAACTGATGGATCTGTACACATGAGTTTAAGTAGAGGAACGAAAGCATACGTGGCTTACTATGATGCCTATAAATTCGTCTCGCAGTGGGTCGTTCGATTCACCAAGACGATCGGGAGTGGGGGGCTAAAAGCCCTGTGGCACAGCTCTTTTGGAGGGTTGTGCCATGCTTAAGAAACTGCTTAACTCGTGCCTTGACGCCTATCGCGGATCGCATAAGAGCGTTATTGCAGGGCACTATATTGCAACAGATCTCTCCTTCCCGACGGGGTATGAGAACGTCAATGCAAACACTTACGTTCCTCCGAGCGACGGCGTGTTCGTTATTCAGTGTGAACCCGCTGAAGGCTACGCCTACTACAACCTCACGGTTCGACGAGATCAGCTCGACTGTGGGTTCGTTGGGAGCTACGGGCAGACGTGGCCGGTTCTTGAGACTCCTTGCCGAAAGGGCGAAACGATTCACTGGTACACAGGGATTGATGGAGCCGCTCAGAACATTAAGGCGCACATCCGCTTTTACCCATACATCGGCTCTTAACGTTTGCTTCGGAGGTCTGGCATGAGCATCGAGACTGTGAAGAAGGACCTCCGAGAGATGATGAAGCTCACGAGGAAGCAGGTGTTGCCTAGCACTGGGAAAATCGAATTCACACCTGTGATCGCTACCGATGGCGATGATAAATGGGGGTCGCTATGTGGCACCGTCCGATGGGTATCTTTGTATCTTCGGAGGAGAATTTTCGTCAATCGACATAGCATCTCCAAAAGGGCTTCAATCTACGGTATGGCGCATTGATAACAAGCAACAAATCGCAGGAGCATGGCTCATCGTCGAAGCGGGTGAATCAGTCCGCTATCATTTGTCCAAGGATTTGTCAGGCCGCCACGACCACAACGGTGTGTTCATCCCGCTCAAGGGTTCTGAATAGCCCATCTACAACCAATTCAACAACGACTCCCTCGGGCGAAAGCTCGGGGGAGTTTTTTGTGTGCGCGTGTGAGTTCTGATGTGCGAGATACTGGGTTTGCACGAGGGGAGGAAGCTCTTTTCGAGCCGACGCTTCGTGCAATTTGAATGGAGGATTTGCCATGGGTGAATTCGCAAGCAAGGGTGTCGCAGGAAGCGGCCTTGGACTCGGTATCGCCGGTACTGCTTTGGGGCTTCTCAACGCCAACGGGAACGGTGGCGGCCTTCTCGGCGGTCTGTTGGGCGGCGGTTGTCAGAACGCTCAGCTTGGCCAGGCGCTTAACGCTCTCGCCGAAAAGGACGCAAAGATCGCGGAACTGACGGCCATGCGCTACAGCGACAATCAGGACGCGGCAGTCTACAAGCAGACGCTTGCTGACAACAAGACGCTTCGAGACGAGATGTACGCCTACATCACGCCGATTGCGCAGGAGTCCGCGGCCAATCGCGAACGCGTGGCGGTGCTCGAAGCACAGCAGAAGTGCGAAGCTGAAAAGGCTCAGCTGCGCGAACAGATCATCACGCAGAAGATTGATCGCGTGGCATCCGATTGCGCCTGCGGTCTCAGCAACCTTTCGGCTGAAGTCGGTTCCATCAAGGCTCGCGTTAACGCCATCACGAAGGAAGTTGTGCCGTTCAGTGCAATCTGCCCGCAGCCGATGCCGCGTTATAACGAGTGGGTGAGTCCCGCAGGTGCGACGCAGGTAACGGTATCCAATCCGGCTCGCACGGCCACGGCTCAGTAACCAGTAGGAGCGCTAGATGTTCGTTGAAGTCAGCCATATCCCGACGATCGTTGCGGAGTTTGTCACCACCGTGGTCATGCCCAAGGCGCCTACGGGACTCATGAAGTTCGGCATCGGATTTGTCTCGCCTTATATTCGTGATGCCGTAGCGGCTCGCGTCGATCAGTACATGCCGACGCTCAAGATGCTCGGCATCGTGACGGAAGAAGGCAAGGTGGATCTGGACCGTGCAACCGCGGCCGCCTCCGCTGCGCTTGAGAAAGCCGGCGGCAAGGTGGAGCTTAGCGGCTACATCATGGACAAGGCGGACATCGACGCGCTCCTTGAAATCGCAAAGAAATTTGCGGTCGATTAAGGAGATTGCCATGGACGTGAAGGATATGCGCAAGATGCAGGGCGAGCGAACCGAAGAGGAGCTTCTGGCAAGGATCGATAAGATCCTTGACGATGCTCGCGACGGGCACTACGACCTGACATCCACCGACATCAATGACCTCTGCGAAGCGTGGGAGTGCATCAAGCACATCCGAACGGTTCTCGCAATGGATCGTTAACCACGCAGGGGACGATCCGCTCGTCCCCTCTTCTTTTTTCATGCTGACGACCCTGCAAAATTTCATCCCTCAAGGAGCGGAGAGAGTCATGATGACCGCAGGCGGTGTGCTGGGCGGCGCCTTGTCATTCGCCTTCGGTGATGTCGGACCGTTGCTTTGGTGGCTTGTCATCTTCACAACGGCGGACTTTTTCCTAGGCACCGGAGTTGCTTTACTGCAAGGCAAGTGGTCAAGCCACAAAAACTATTTGGGCGTACTGAAGAAGGCATTGATGTTCGCCATCGTGGCACTTGCCCACGGGCTTGATGAAGTCTTTGCGCCCGTCATCCATTTTCAAATCTTTCAAAGCATCACCATCTGCGCCTATGCCGCAGGTGAGTTCGGCTCAATCATTGAGACACTGGAGCGCGGAGGCCTTGGTGGCGCGGTCCCTCCGGTGCTGCGTAGGCTCGTCAAAACGCTCAATGAGCGCATTGAAGCTCGCGCCGAAGAAGAGCTGTCGAAACGCGGATTAACCGTAGAAAAGGAAAAAGACCATGATTGATGAGAAGCGTGCTTTTCGTGATTGGCCGGCGTCGTGTGCGACGCAGTTCATCGAAGATTTCGAAGGCCGGCGTCTGGTTGCTTATCGGTGTTCCGCCGGCGTGTGGACGATCGGTGTGGGCCATACCGGCCCTGAGGTTCATGAAGGTCTGACGATTTCCGATGCTCAGGCGGACGAGTGGCTTGCGTCAGACATCAGGAAAGTCGCAGATGACTTGTCTCGGTACATCAATCACGACGTGACGAAAGGACAGTACATTGCATTGATCTCATTGGCCTTCAACTTGGGAAGCTATGGCGTCATCACCGGGTGTCCGAAGCTTCTTTACAAGCTCAATTCGGGCGACATCGAGGGGGCCGCTCTCGAGTTCTTGGATTGTGATCGTGCCGGCGGCAAGCGTGTGCCTGGCTTGACTCGTCGGCGTCAGGCCGAAAGCAAGCTCTTCTCGGGAGAGGAGTGATGAGGCGTGTGGCGGCTGGCGTGGCTTTACTGGCCATCGCCGTGGCAGCCTTCTGGGCCGGCTACGAGGTCGCGTCCGAGGTCTATGGCCGGGAGATCGCGGAGCTGAAACAGGACTACGCAGAGCGCGCGCAGGCGCTCGAGGAGACGTATCGTGAGAAAGAGAGGAGTGCAACGGCGGCGCTGGCTGCCGCGTGGGAGGAGCGCGACCGTGCGCTGGCTGAGTCTGCTGACCTGCGGTCTGATGCTGAGCGGGTGCGCAGCGAGGCCGACGCCGCCCGCCGTAAGTTGTCCCGAGCCGACGCCGGTGCCTGCGCACCTGAAAGAGAGCGCCTTGCCAGAGGCGCGAGCCTTGTCGGTCGATGTGCAGAGCTTCTTGAACGAGGCGCAGGCCTGGCTCAGCGAGTTGCGATAGACAAGGACGCGCTGGCGGCGCTGAAGTGAGGGGAGAGGATCATCTTAACGGCATTGTTAAAATGGTCTGGCGGCCTGGCCGAGCCGCCTCGGCGCCGTATGTGCAAATTTTGCACATACAGAGCCGGCCTCTCAGCGAACAATTTCACCACTCGACGAAAATGCCCCGGGAGCTCATCCCGGGGCGGTGATTTTTTTCGTTCCGGCGGCCGGTGCGTTATCCTGAAAAGCAAAAAGCCCCGGGCGTGAGCCTGGGGCTATCTTTTGCACGATGGGGGACCGAATGGGGGACCCGAATCGCTTGTCTTGCCTACTGCCGCAAGGAACAATGGCGGAGAAGGAGGGATTCGAACCCTCGAGGCCCGCATTTTGGACCTGCACCCTTAGCAGGGGTGTGCATTCGACCTCTCTGCCACTTCTCCGCATCATTGTTCTGGATGCGCAGAGGCATGTAATCTGTGGTGCGCCAGGCAGGATTCGAACCCACGACCCTCTGGTTCGTAGCCAGATACTCTATCCAACTGAGCTACTGGCGC
>ENA-UESG01000344-UESG01000344.1-human-gut-metagenome-genome-assembly--contig:-NODE-344-length-50301-cov-15.475032_pt1 | contig 50301 bp, 50 predicted proteins | sample MGYA00243002_ERZ508003 | MGnify/ENA primary metagenome ERZ508003 (study PRJEB26167, sample SAMN06115514) | human gut metagenome | host: Homo sapiens | place: China:Shanxi | collected 2015-12-02... | reverse complement strand
CAGAAGAATATGAGGAAAATTACACCCTTGAAGATTTCCTTGACAGTCTGTCCGAGAAAGAACAGAGAAACGCACTTCTGCATCTTTCTCTGCTGTGGGCAGAAAAGAAGAGAATAAGTTGACCGTTGATTTGGAATAAGGTATAATATCTGTATGATGAATAGATGTTTGTCTGTTTAGTAAATTTAGATTCTATAAAATACATGTGGTGATTAAAATATGACAAATAAAGAGATACTTGATATTGCAATGCAACAATCTGCATACGATATTAATGCTAAGGCTTCGGATTTTCTTATGGACACAAATGTGTTTGTAAAGCTTGAAATTGGACCATTGGCAAGAAAATACTATGAAGAACCTATTGCCTGTAATTTAGTTTCGTATGGAAGTAATATAGTTGCATCTGTAAAAGATGAATATAGTAAAATTGTTGAAACATATTTAAATAAATTTGATTTTTATCATTGCTTTGAAACTCCTAATATGCATTGGCTAGATGAACGAATGAAAGAAAATGGATACCGTGTTTGCTTTATGGCAAAGTATTTTTTGCCAGATGTTAATGTTTTGAAAAGAAGAGAATGCAATTATCAGCTTAAGGTGTTGGAACAAAAGGATTTTGTAAATTTGTATCTTCCAACTTGGGAAAATGCCTTATGCAAAGATAGAAAGCAGCTAGATGTTCTTGGAATTGGTGCTTATGATAATGAAAAGCTGATTGGACTTGCAGCCTGCTCCGCAGATTGTGATGATATGTGGCAAATTGGAGTGGATGTTTTACCTGATTATCGTAGGCAAGGAATTGCTTCTTCATTAACGAGTAATTTGGCAATAGAGATAATTGACAGAGGTAAGGTACCATTTTATTGTTGTGCTTGGTCAAATCTTAAATCCGAAAAAAATGCATTACGTAGTGGCTTTGTGCCGGGATGGATAGAGATGACAGTAAAAGCTGCTAGCCTAGTTGAGAGTATGAATAAATAACAAATCTTAGTTTGTTATTAAAAAGCTCTGGAAATTTGAAATACTTTGGATATACTTGTTGCTGAAAGGACGGCGATAGTATGAAAAAGAAAATCGCAATAATGCTGACATTGATTTTAGCAACAGAAATATTCAAAGCTTGTACGGCAGAAGAAAAAGTGAATAACAGTTCTTTATTACCCACGGTTTCAACTTCCGTGGGTGTTTCTGTATCTGGGAAAATTTCTGCGACGGCAGGAACAGCACCAAAGCAGTGGCATTATTCCAAGCGACCTATCATTCAATGTAATCGCAGACAACAATAAAATATATGTAGTCTACTGCTGAGCAGACGATTAAGCAAGGCACTCACTTTATTGTGGGTGCTTATTTTTATGAAAGGAAGATTTGAAAATGTCAATTAACAATATTACACTCTCGGACCTTCGCCGAATGAACGGCAAGGAAGGACTCATCTTGCAGGGGTGTGGCGGTGAAACACAGGAATGGGTGGACGGCATCAATAAAATGCTCACGGACAAAGGAATACTTCTTGACAATACAAGGTTTGAGAATGTTTCTGTGTTCAAGAGTGACGGCGTTACCTGTATACTTTATCCATTTGAAGATGTCCACCTTGACATAGGCAAGATTGCAATGTGGAGATTACAGTCCTACACAGCCTTTGCCGGAACTTGGCTTTCCGATTATGTAGATAACAAGCTCGGTGGATTTATTACCGATGAACAGAGCAAAGCAGAAAAGGTCAAACCCGACTGTGCATTGATAGGTCAGGATGGCAATATATTCAATCTGTTAGGAATTGCAAGTCACACTCTCAAACAAAACGGTATGGCTGACGAGGCAAAGGAAATGTGCAGTCGTGTTACGAGTTCGGGCAGTTATTGCGAAGCGCTGAACATTATCGGCGAGTATGTAAATATCACAGACGGCAGTGAGCAGTCCGATGATATAGATGAAGATTTCAATGAAGGGCAGGCGATGAAATTATGATTGTATTTAAAACAGAATAATACATCAATCGGGACAAGTGAAAAATCTTGCCCCATATTTTTTATGAAAGGATTTTTAAAATGACTAAGTTAATCAGAAATAAGAAATTCACAAGAATAACAGCACTTTTACTCGTGGTTGCCGTAATATTCGGAACAATGTTCTCACTCCCTGTAAGCGCGGCAAGTGGTGATAAGGTTACAATTACCTTTGATTACTGTTATGACAGCACCGGGAACACAATCAAATTCCAGCAGACCACAGTCAGCGACGGTTATACTGTAGGTACAGTGGGCGAAGAGCTGTGCAAGATTTTTGCAGACGGCAAAGAAGCCTATTGCATTGAACCCGGTCATACTCTCTATTCAGGCAATACGCTGACAGAGGACGGTTCAACTGTGTGGAAGAATTTAGGCTCTGCAAAGCAGAAAGCAATTAATCTCGCTCTGCTCTACGGCAAGCCCGGTTCGGGAAAAAGCTTAAGCGGAACAGAGGATCAGAAATGGGTAGCAACACAGCTGATTGTATGGGAGTTTGTTTCAGGTTGTCGTTCTACAGGCGAAGGATATAAATGCACAAATACAAAATTCATTGACGGTATCTGTGCAGGCGGAGCAAATCCCGGAGTTAAGTCAGTTTACAATGCTGTCTCAAAAAGCCTTGCCAATTACTCAATTGTTCCAAGCTTTGCAAGTGCAATCGCTTCGAAGGCTGAAACCTATGAGATGAAATATTCAGACGGAAAGTACACTTTAACACTCACCGACAGCAACAGTATTCTTTCAGATTTCAGCTTCAAGACAACAGGCGGTGTGAGTGCATCTGTATCAGGCAACAAGCTGACGCTCACCTCCTCAAATCCCGTCAACGATGCAGTAACATTCAACTCTGCAAAATCAATGCCCAATGTCGGCAAAACTGTGCTTGTTCCCTATGGAGATGCTACTTTGCAGGATGTAATCACAGGCGTTGAAAATGATGCTGACCCGATAAGAGCATATTTCAAGGTCAAGACAAGCTCAGGTAATCTCAAACTGGTCAAAACCTCCGAGGACGGCGATGTTGCAAATATTGAGTTTACTGTCAACGGCGATGGTTACAGTAAGACAGTTAAGACAAACTCAAAAGGCGAATTTAAATTAACCGACCTCGTTCCCGGCAACTACATAGTTACAGAAGTTACCGACAGTAAGTACGAAACACAGAAATCGCAGACCGTTAAGGTCGAAAGTGGCAAAACTGCAACGGTTACTTTTGAAAATGTCCTCAAGAAAGGCAGTCTTGAAGTTGTAAAAACAAGTGAGGATAATTTCAACGAGGGAGTTGAATTCCACCTTTACGGAACTTCACTCAGCGGTGCAAGCATTGATTTGTATGCAACAACAAATGCTGACGGTGTTGCAAAATTTGAAAATGTCCTTGTAAGTGGTGACAAACCATATACGCTTGAAGAAGTCAATACCGCCGACAGATATGTTGTTCCGAAAACTCAACGCGTAGTTATTGAATGGAACAAAGTAACAAAAAAAGAGGTTGAAAACAAAATTATTCGTGGTTCAATTAAAGGATTAAAGATAGACAACGAAACCAAAGAAAATATAGAAGGCGCATTATTCGGATTGTTCGGTATTAATGAAACCGAATTCACAGAAGAAACTGCAATTCTGACAGCTGAATCAAATGAGAAAGGAATCTTCACTTTTGAAAATCTGCCTTACGGAGAATACATTGTCCGTGAGTTAAAGCCTGCCGAGGGTTATCTGCCTAATGAAAAAAATTATCAGGCAACAGTTTCAGAAGATGAAGAAGTTATTGAAATCACAGTTGAGAACGATAAAATACCTGAACTCGGAACAACTGCAACTATTGACGGCAAAAAGGAAGTCGGCGCAACAGAAGTGTTTACCCTTGAAGATGTTGTAGAGTACAAGCACCTTGTCCCCGGCAAGGAGTACACGGTTAAGGGTATGTTAATGGATAAAACAACAGGCGAACCGCTGTTAATTGATGAAAAAGAAATCCGTTCAGAAATCACATTTACACCTGATGAACCAACAGGCGAGGTTATTGTTTCCTTTGAATTTGACACAAGATATATCAAGAAAGATACTGACATTGTCGTCTTTGAAAGCCTTTACAGTGAGGACAAAGAGCTTGCAGTCCACGCTGAAATTGATGACGAAGGTCAGACAGTAACTGTAAAAATTCCGAAAATCGGAACAAAGGCAAGCGTTGACGGAAAAAAGGAATTCACAGCTAACGGCGATATTACTATTGACGATGTTGTTTCCTACAAGAATTTCACAGCAGGAAAAGAATACACAATCAAAGGCGTCCTTATGGATAAATCCACGGGTAAGCAATTCCTTGTTGACGGCAAAGAAGTTTGTTCCGAAGTAACATTCACACCCGAAACAGCAGACGGCGAAGTAACAGTATCCTTTACCTTTGACGGTTCTGTAATTACCAAAGAAACAGAAATTGTTGTGTTTGAAACTCTCTACCGTGAGGGAACAGAAATTGCAGTACACGCTAACATTGAAGATGAGAATCAGACTGTAACAATTCATCCGCAGCCTGAACCTGAAAAACCGCAGACTGGTGATAACTCAAATCTCGGCTTTTATATCGGCTTGGGTTCTGTTGCTGTCGGCGGTTTGATTGCATTTCTTATCATAAAATTTAAAAGGAAAGATGAGGACGATGAATAATGCACAGGGCATATATCTGTTCGCCTTTGGGCGGTAATGTATCTGCAAATATTGAAAACGCAAAACGATATGCCCGTTATGCGTTAGAGTGCGGTATGGCTCCGTTCATACCGCATTTTTATGTGCTGATTTTAGATGACAGAAATGATAAAGAAAGGAATCTCGGTATGAACGCAGGACTTTCTATGCTTTGGGTTTGTGATGCGGTTTGGGTTTTCGGAGATGAAATAACTGAGAGTATGAAAACAGAAATTCGCTTTGCAGAAAAACTGAACATCGAAGTCAGATATATATCGGAGAATGATTTAAGAAAATCGGAGGTAAAAAATGATAAAATCAAGAAGAACTAAGTTAATTAAATGGTTAACAGGCGTATCAGTAATACTGTTAATGCTCGGAATATCGGCAGTAACAGTATTTGCCGCAGGAGATGTATCATCAGCAATCGAAAGCACATGGACATCGGCTCAAACTCAGATTAAAAATGTTGTAAACAATGTTGTCTTTCCTGCGGTAGATATGATTCTTGCCATACTTTTCTTTGTTAAACTTGCTACTGCTTATCTCGATTACCGCAAGCACGGACAGTTTGAATTCACCGCGCCTGCAATACTTTTCGGCTGTCTGGTGTTCTCTCTGACTGCACCGCTATACATCTGGACGGTACTCTAATAACAATAAAAACAAAGGCTGTTGTGTTGAGTCATAACAGCCTTTTGTGGAGGTGATTTATATTTTTGACTGGTTAGGAGATTTCATCGGCGGAATCGGAAGTGCCATAGGCGTTGTGTTTGATTACCTCGGTGAGCAAATCTCAAATGCTATATGGAACACAATGCTTCAGTGGTTCTATGAAACGATTTACAACGCTGTTGCAGACTTCTTCACGATGATGGGAAATATGGGAGCAGATGTGTTCGATCTTGAATGGGTGCCGGCAACAATAAATCTGTTTACGCTTTTTGGCTGGGCATTGTTCGTCGCAGGCACGGTCGTTGCCGTATTCGATGTTGCAATAGAGTATCAGAACGGTAGAGCAAATATCAAAACAACCGCTATAAATGTATTAAAAGGGTTCTTTGCCTGTTCGCTGTTCGGCGTTGTGCCTGTGGAACTGTATAAATTTTGCATCAGCCTGCAAAACACATTCTCAAAGGATTTGTCATCTATAATGGCAGGGCAACAAAGCATTGATTTAGCCGGACAAAGCACAAGTGTTTTAGAGGGCAGTTTTGCAGTAGCAACACAGACAACATTTGGCTTGCTGAATCTGTTATGCATGATAGCCTTTGCCTACTGCGTAATAAAGATCTTCTTTGCGAACATCAAGCGTGGAGGAATTCTGCTCATACAAATGGCAGTAGGTGCATTGTATATGTTCAGCGTTCCGAGAGGATATCAGGACGGCTTCAATCAGTGGATGAAACAGATAGCGGCACTATGCCTGACAGCATTTATGCAGACAACTCTGCTGTTCCTCGGGTTGCTGACCTTCCCCGGCAATATGCTTTTGGGACTTGGAATAATGCTTGCATCAAACGAAGTGCCGAGAATTGCACAGCAGTTCGGTCTTGATTCAAGCGTAAAGGTGAATATGACAAGCATTGTTCATGCAACTACAACAGCCGTTAATCTGACGAGAAGTGTAGCGAGAGCGGCAAAGTAAACGAAAGGAAATTAAAGATTATGACAACTTACCTATATCCGCAAAATCTAAAATCTACCGCCAATCTGTGGCTGTGGAGCTTACGGGATTTTGCAATTATGAGCATAGCGCTTTTATTATCAATACTGATACTTGCACAGACGAGAATAATAGTACCTCTTGCGGTAACTCTCTGTTTCGGCTTTTTGTCAATAAGACTGGAAGATACAACAATTCTTGATTTTATCCGCTATGCTGTGAAGTATTTTATTTCAACACAACAAATCTTTTACTGGAGGGAGAAAAAGTGAAAAAGCAAAAACAAAAAGGTAAATCTGTTCAGGATTTGATGGACATAAAAACCTTTACGAAAAACGGTTTAAAGGTCGGCAAGGAAGAACTGATTTTTTATATGGTTCAGCCTACAAATATTTCTGTGCTTTCCCACACGAATATCGAAATCAAGGTGCGCCACCTGATGATGGTGCTTTCTGCTGTGCCGGATATTGAAATCACCTGTACCGATTCCTGCGAATGCTTTGATACGAACAAAAGCTATATCAAAGGCAGGATTGAAGCTGAACAGAATGAAAAGGTCAGAAGGATTCTTAACAAGGATTTGGATTTTCTCGACAGTATTCAGACCGAAACCTCAACCGCAAGACAGTTCCTGTTCATCGCGAGGTGCAAATCTTCAAAATCAGAAAATGTTTTGCAGAAAGCAAACAGGGTTGAAAAAATCATATCCGATCAGGGTTTCGAGGTTACAAGAATGAAGAAAGCAGATATCAAGCGTTTTCTTGCAATCTATTTTGACGCAAGTATGAACGGCGATTTGATGCCCGACTATGACGGCGAACAGTATTTTAAAAGGGAGCAGACCTATGAAGAAACATAAAGAAAAAATCAAAATAGGAATTGTGATAGTCGTATTTTCTGTAATTATAATTGCCTGCCTGATTTCAATATTCTCACAGATGTATACAGAGTACAAAGAGAATGAAAGTTTTGAAAAGCTTGCAGAAATCGTGACTGAGGACACAACAGATACAACCATTGAAGCAATCGTAAGAAAACCAAATCTGTTAAATATCAGTGATTCGGATGATGAATTTCAAACTGAACAACCTGTGTATTATACAACTTACTATCAGCCTCACTCTGTTTCCGATTTGCTGTCGATAAATAGTGAATGTTTCGGCTGTATAAGCATAGCAGGCACAAATATCAATTACCCTGTTATGCACACACCAAGCAATCCGCAGAAGTATCTGAACAAAAACTTTTACGGCGAGTACAGCTATAGCGGTACACCGTTTCTGGATAGCAGATGTTCAGCAGACAGTACCAATCTCATAATTTACGGACACCATATGAACAACGGCACAATGTTTGCAGACCTCTGTAACTATACTGATTATTCTTACTTCTCGGAACATCCTACAGTTGTGCTTGAAACGAAAGACGGGGCATTTGCTTATTTCGTCTTTTCTGTTATGAAAGTAAAATCCGATGATGTTTGGTACAGATTCACAACAGCAGGAACAGAAAAATCATATGAAAAGAAAATATCGTATGCAAAAGAGAAATCCATATACGACACAGGAATCACACCTGTTTACGGTCAGCAGATTTTAACACTCTCGACCTGTTACGGCTACAATCAGGATGACCGCATACTTGTGTTGGCAGTCCGAAATTAAAGGGGGTAAAAATTATGGGTATATTCAATAGAAAACCAAAGGTGCTCACACCCGAACAGGCAGAGGAAATCTACACCAAAGATTTCTTTGATATGATTCTGCCGTCAACAATTAAGTTTTTCACCGATTATTACATTGTCGGCGACTCATACCGCAGTGTATGGGCAGTCAGAGAATATCCGCCGAGTACGGAAGAACAGGCAATTCTCTCACAGCTTGCAGACAGAAACGGCGTTACGCTCCGAATATATCACAGACTTGTGGAGAGTATGGAACAGCGTAAAATCATACAGAATGCCACACGCAAAAACAAGCTCAAATCAAGCGGTAACGATGTAAACGAAACAATTGAGGCACAGGGCAACTTGCAGGATGTTGTCACCCTGATGGCAAATCTGAGGAAGAACAAAGAGCCGTTATTGCATTGTTCTGTATTCATCGAACTTAAAGCCAAAAGCAAGCAGAAACTTCGTGAATTGCAGACCGATATTGCAATGGAACTCACTCGTTCAAAAATTGAGGTTGATCGTCTGACTTTACGGCAGAAAGAAGGATTCTTGTCTGTAAATCCTATCGGCAGTAATCAGTTCGGAAGTTTGTACGAACGTGTCCTGCCTGCAAGCTCTGTCGCTAATCTGTTCCCGTTCAACTTTTCAGGTAAGACAGACCCTAACGGCTTGTATATCGGGCGAGATAAGTACGGTACAAATATTCTCGTTGATTTTGACCGCAGGACTGAAGATAAGACAACGAGTAACATCCTTATTCTTGGCAATTCAGGTCAGGGTAAATCGTATTTATTGAAACTTATCCTTACAAATATTCGTGAAAGCGGAAAGAAAATCTTATGCCTTGATCCCGAAGCGGAGTATGAGGATTTGACAAATGCCCTCGGCGGTTGTTACATTGATTTTATGTCGGGCAAATACAAAATCAATCCGTTAGAACCAAAGGATTGGGGTGATGCAAATGAAGAAGTTGACTCCAAAACACCCGAACCGTTCAAGCGTGTTACCCGATTATCACAGCACATTGCATTTCTAAAGGACTTTTTCAGAACCTACAAGGATTTTACTGACGCACAGCTTGATACAATCGAAATCCTGCTTATGAAGTTGTATGCAAGGTTCGGCATTACAGATACAACCGATTACAGCACAAAAAAGCCTACTGATTTTCCTGTTATGAGCGATTTCTATGACTTGTGTGAGGAAGAATATATGACCTACGACCACAAGCGAAAATACCTCTACACCGAAGAAATCCTGCAGGAGGTTTGTCTGGGTATTCATAGTATGTGTGTCGGTTCTGAAAGTAAATACTTCAACGGTCACACCAACATTACCGACGACAGTTTTCTCTGTTTCGGAGTTAAGGGATTGCTTGATACTAATAAAAGACTCAAAGATGTTAAATATAATTATTGTTCGAAACCGAATAGGATGTAATTAAACGAGATGACCTTTATTGTTTATCTCGTTTTTATTTAGTGAAAAATATGTTTATATTTCAAAAACTATTTTAATTAACTAGTTTGCAAAAAAGTATTATTGATTTTCTTGACAACTTTGAATTTATACGCTAAAATTATATATAGAACATATGTTCTATATGATCGATCAAAAATATTAATTATTTATATTAGGAGGAAAAAATTATTGAGTAAGCAAGCAATTTCTCTTTCATATTTATACGGTGGAAAGTGGATAGGTTTTAGTGATCAGACAAAATCTACTATGGACTGCTTAAAGATTAAAACAAGTTCAAATGAATCTTTTTATTTACAATATAGAACTTGGAATAAGGGAATGAATGGATATTATCCATATGTAAAAAGTACTGAAAACGATTATGCAGGTTCTTCAGGTAAGCCAATTCAACAACTTCAGATTCAAGCATACAGGAATGATGGTACGAAGTTAGTATCAGGTGTTGTTGTTATGTATAGAGCCTTTGTAGAAAATAAATGGCTACCATGGGTAAGTAATGCTGACCCTGAATGGATGGATAGTGTACGGAGTAAATATAATCTGGGTGGCACTTTAGATACCAGCAGCTCGTATGCCGGTATCTCCGGAAAGAATATTAGCGGAATAGAAATTCGTGTTTATAAAGAATCATCGTTAGGAAACTACTCTGGTGGTGAATCAAATCCTTCGCTAAGCTATATGGTTGGAAATGAATCTAATTGGAAGTCTTTTTCAAAAAGCACTTTGTCGTCCAGAATAGATGGAATAAAAATACAGACAGGCAGTAACAAGGATTATTATTTAACTTATCGAACATGGAATGAAGGACAGTCATCTTATTATCCTGCCGTAAATAGTACAGAAAATGATTATGCAGGCTCCCCTGGAAAAGCTATTCAGAGGTTAAGTATCAATGTATATAGAAATAATGGCACAAAACTTACTTCCGGAATTATTGTTATGTATAGAGTATATACTGATTCAAGGTGGTTGCCATGGGTAAGTAACGCTGATCCTGAATGGATGAGAAATGTAAAAACTAAATATAGTTTGAATGGTACTTTAGATACAGGTTCATCTTATGCCGGCATAGACGGTAAAAATATTGGTGGTGTTGAAATTCGTATTTTTGAAGAAGATTCGTTAAATGCGGGTTCAGGTAGTTTCGTTGGTTCTGAAGAATTAATAACAACCCAGTATATGGCAAATAGTACATCTAATTGGAAAAGTTTCAATCATAAAGTAATGGCTTCTCCTATTGACGGTATTAAAATTCAGACCAATTCAAATTCGGATTTTTATTTGCGTTACAAAACATGGAACGAAGGACAATCATACTATTATCCTGAAGTAACAAGTTTAGAAAATGATTACGCAGGTTATCCAAATAAACCAATTCAGGGACTGAGTATAAGTGCATATAGTAAGGATGGAACAAAGCTAACTGCCAGTGTTGTTGTAATGTATCGTGCTTATGTTGATGGAAGATGGTTGCCATGGGTTAGTAATGCTGATCCGGAGTGGATGCAGGATGTTCAAGAAAACTATAATTTAGGTGGAACATTGGATGTCAGTTCATCATATGCCGGAATTATCGGCAGAAATATAAGCGGCATCGAAATCTATGTATTTAAGGGCAAATCCATTTCATCATCAATTGGTAATTTATCCGGAGGCAAAGTAAATTCAACGCTTAGCTATATTGACGAAGATTCAAATTGGCATAGTTTTACTTCAATGGCAAGCTCTGTTCATATTAATGGTATAAAAATTAAAACCGACAAGTCTAAGCCATATTACCTTTTATACAGGACTTGGAATGAAGGAAAATCATACTATTATCCATTTGTTAAAAGTACTGAAAATGATTATGCAGGATATCCGGGTGGCATTGTGCAGTTATTGAATATTCAAGTATATAGTAAGGATGATGTAAAACTAACATCAGGTGTAGTTGTTATGTACAGAGTGCATGTAGACGGTAATTGGTTACCATGGGTAAGTAATGCTGATCCAAAGTGGATGCGCAGTGTACAGTCAAAGTATAATTTAGATGGTACTTTGGACACAGGTTGTTCCTATGCAGGTATTGACGGTAAAAATATTAACGGTGTGGAAATCCATATCTACGAGGAAAATGAAATTTATACTAAACCATCAACACCTACAGGTAATAGTAAAATAATTCAAGCTCCGTTTATTTCTCAGTTAGGCAAATATCCGACAGGATGCGAAAGTGTTACTACAGTTATGGCATTAAATCATGCAGGAATCAATATCTCAGTAGATACATTTATTGATAATTATCTTAACAGATCAGGCACACCTTTTGATCCCAATATTTCATTCGGAGGAAATCCCAGATCTACGAGTGGTTATGGATGTTATGCTCCGGTAATAAAAAAGGCTTTGGATAAAGTTTTATCCGGACAAAAATATACTGCAAAACAATTATATGGTGTTTCTCTGAAAAATTTATGCTCTAACTACATAGACAAAGGTATACCGGTAATTCTTTGGGCTACTATGTATATGAATACTCCATACATAAGTTCTACGTGGACCTACAACGGAAAAACCATTAACTGGATAGCACCCGAACATTGTTTGCTGTTAGTGGGATACGATAGTAGCCATTATATTTTTAATGACCCTCTGACTTCTCAGCCACAGACATACTATAGCAAATCTTCTGTTGAAACGGCGTATAAAGGATTAAATTTACAGGCAATTGTTCTTGAAAAAAAGGATACTGTTACGCCTACACCTACTCCAGCACCGGTTTATAAATATGGTGCAGTTAAAAATCCTGAAACTAAAGAAATATATCCAATTATGCTGTATGAAAATGGAAAAACCTATATTCAACCTGCTTATCAGTATGAAAATAAACCGGATGAGAAAAAACCAACAAGACTGCAAAAAAATACCTTTGATGTTGCAAAGTTTATTTCTGGATTAGAATTTGACGATAGTATGGTTGAAGCACAAAACCATCCAGCAATAGGCAATTTTTCAGCAATACTTATAGGTGGAATTACCTCTTTTGCAAATAGCTGGGAGACACTCTATATGGATGTTGAATATTATAAAGTTTCTTCTACGGGTCAAAAGCAAGCGGTAATTCGTTGTGGCGAATCTAAATATTGCAATTTCTTTAATAATTTAATATCACTTAAAAATCAATCTATGAGAGCTCTTTATGGCCGCTGGTCAGGAGCTAATATGTATTCTGCACAAGTATGGGAAAGTACTGTTAATGATTTTGCAAAAGGGCAGTATGCGAAATTTAAGGGAATAATACCAAATGATTCATATAAATATGATATTGAGTTTACATTTGATGAAAGACGAAAAGAGGATAAATATGTATCTCAAATTTTCTGTGGCAAAGATGGAAAAATGTATGAATATGCGACTATATATGATAGTGAAAAAATTGAAATTGTTGTTAAAGATTTTTGGGGTACAGAAATTGATCGTATAAATATTTTGCCTCAAATTAATCCTGTAAGTGAATTACCTCAAGATAAAGCAGCATTTTTTGAATTTGTAAAAGCATAAATATATTCACAACAGCCGAAGTAGAAAATACTTCGGCTGTAATTACAATATATAGATTTTAAAAACATAAAATTTAATAATCTACTCCCTCTTGCTTTATCATATTATCTTCAATTTTATAGTGTTTGGTAATTTCCATATTATCGGCAACCCATAGTGCTAAATCGCCCGAAGAAAGATCTGCATCGTCATCAAAAGCTCCGCATACGGAAAAGTCGTCATCACGGTAGCAATTAATAGCTTTGTAGGTTTTATCTATAATTACATAGGAATATTCTACCGCAATAATCTTTCCGTTCTTACCGTTATATTCACTGAAAGTAAAATCAGTTGCCCATTTTTTATCATTCCATGACTCTGGCATTGTAACATCCGGTGTACTTATACCGTCAACAAGTATATTAAAGTAATCCATAATGCTTTCAGGAGTTTCAAAAGTAACGTCCGGGAAACTGTCTATTACCTTCCCTATATTTATATATTCAATGTTATCGCAAATTAAATCTTTAATACCATCATATTTGCCACTAAATAAATCTTTATAAGCTTGTTTATATTTGTCATCTATTGGCATTAGTGATGGAATGATATAGTTATCTATACTTAATTTGTAGGGAGAAATATTTTCGCTGGCATTTGTTTTGTTTGCATCAGGACTAAAACAAGCAATAGATGTATAATTCTGAGCGTATAATTTCCAGTTTGAAGGAATATCAAGTGAAAAAGTTATATAATCACCTTCGCTGTTTTCCGTCACAGTTTTTGTTTCTATATCAGGCTTAATAATTGTATTGTTCTGCTGACAGCCTACAAGCAAAATCATAAGTACGATGGATATTATTGCTGATAAGATTTTGTATTTCATTTGTATGCTCCTATTTCTATTATATATTTTAACTGGAAATTATTTGGGATTTTTTGATTTTATGCATTTAATATTACTAAATTGTGATATTTATTATACTTCTTGTATTGTTTTTTGTAAAGTAATAATAAAAATAAATTTCAAACTTAATTAAAGTAATAAATGTAAGTATATCAGGACTTATGCAAAGTTATGTGGGATATGTTTGTTCTACGAAAGGTGGCATAAGATATGGATATACTTGAAGATTTATATTACGGAAACTTATTCCCTCACGAAAAATGTGCAAAGCTTGATGATGAGGTCAAGGAGCTATTGAAACTGCTCAACAGGAATGAAGAAAAGCTTGCGGCAGCCCTGACTGAGGCGCAGAAAGAAACCTTTGAAAAATACAAGGATTGTAATCGTGAAATTTCTGAAATCAGCGAACGAGAAATATTTCTGAACGGATTTCGACTGGGTGCAAGGATTATCATTGATGTAGTAAATAATTAAGAAAACGGATAGGCAGTTAATTTTTCCCATTGATTGCCTATCCGATTACTTTTTACAAATTTTACTCAATACAAATTATGTTCAATGCTTCCTCCTTGGGAATTTTATCCTCAAGATAATTGTCCCTTGCTGTTCTCGATTTTTCAAGCCAATCATAATATTCCTCAAAACTCAAAGGCTTTTCCACAGTATCAGGTGTGTTCAGTGTTCTTTCATAACGCTTATACATTTTGCCTCGCTGTGTGTCAAAAGTTTTCAGCACCTCATTTCTGTTTGCCAAGATTCGGTGCTTTAATTTCGGCGCAAATTCCTTGCAAGTTTTACCATTATTCAGAACTCTGTCGCAGTACAGGGTTTTCTTTTTTGTCTTTGGCACAAAGTATCTGCCACAAAGCTGACAGCGGCAGAGGCGGTATCCGTTCTCAACAAATAAATGTAACAGCAGAAAATAATACTCTGTCAGGTTACGGATATGGTACATCTGTCTGGATTTGTTATCCTCAAAATAAAATACGGTGGAAATCTGTACGCTGTTGTAATTGAAATCTTCGTTAACATCAATTTCTATTTGATTTGATAAATCGCTGAAAAAGTGCAAAACAAAAAACTGCACGGTTTTTATCTGGTCAAGATAGCTTGCATATTCACGCAGATAATGTTCAGTTCCGTCGTTCTCTCCTAAAAAATCCTCAATCATAAGTCTGTTCAAAAGACCGTAAAAAGTTCTATATTCCGCCAATGCCTTTTCTGCTTTTGCAGTTAACTTTTTAATCAGTGCAAATCTTTCTTCACTTTCATCAGGATATGTTCTGTAAACTTTTCTTATTTCATTTTGCAGTTCAGAATACTCTTCAAAATCTTCTTCTGAGAAACTAATCAACTCATTTTTGATAGTAGTATTTTCAATTGGAATCTTATTGTTATTTTCCTGCATATAGCCGGAAATATTTCCTTTGGAATCAATTTTTAATAATAAACCTTCGTGCTTTGCCATATACACCTCTGTCCTGAAGTGAAAATTATAAAAATCACTTCAATTCATTTTGTCATATATTTTTCTTGAAAAGTATGAGATTATTGTATCACACTGGTGAAAAAATTCCAACAGCTTTTGGATTACAACTGAATAACCATACCAAAGCTAAAATATTTTGAAATCATATGAGGTATGAGTAACAGGGAAAGGAGAAAAATGATTAAGAATTTAAATTTGGAGTTGAGCAGTAAGGCAAGATTTGATTCAATCGACGGTGCAAGTCTTGTTGAAAAAGATTTGCCGAGAAAGAAGTTTATAATCAATTCACTTCTTGCAAGCGGTCTTTCGATTATAGCCGGCTCACCAAAGGTAGGTAAGTCGTGGCTTGTTCTTGACTGGTGCGTTCGGATTGCAAAAGGCAAAGATGTATGGAATCTGCATACCGACAGCGGTACAACTCTGTATCTGTCACTTGAAGATGATGAAAGCAGATTGCAGGACAGGCTGACAGCGATAACCGATGAAGTGCCGAGTGATGTTCATTTTGTTACGGATTGTTCAAAACTTGATGAAAGGTTGGAAGAACAGATTCAAACTTTTGTTGATGAGCATATGGATACTGTCTTGATAATCATTGACACGTTTCAACTTATCCGTTCTGCAAAAAATGACTCGAGCTATTCAAATGATTATCTTGAGGTACAGAAACTCAAAAAACTTGCTGATGAGTTGAAAATTGCTATTCTTCTGGTTCATCATTTAAGAAAGCAAGGCGACTCTGACCCAATCAATGAGATTTCAGGTACAAATGGTATAGCTGGCTGTGCCGATGCTCTATTTGTTTTGAAAAAAAGCAATCGCACGCAGGGCAACGCAACTTTATTTTGCACGGGAAGAGATATTGAGGACAGAGAAATTGAGCTTGCATTTTCAAAAGAGGATTGCACTTGGAAAATGACTGCAGACAGCGCAGAGAATCCGAATATGCTTTTGCCTGATGAAATGAACTTGCTCATTGAGATGATGAAAGCAGAAAAATATTTCAACGGAAGCAATGCGGAATTTCTTGAACGATATAATGCTTATTCAGGCAAAAATCTTTCTGCTCGTATTCTGAAAAGGATGATGAACAAGTGGAAGTATGACTTGAATGATAATCACGTTTATTTCAAATCGTATAAGGAAAATAACATCAGAAAGGTTGAAATCAAATATGATTTTGAGATTGATAATTCAGATAGCGAGTACGTTAGGTACGATAAGTACGATGAAAATATAGCCGTTTGATTTATCGTTTTTATCGTCCTTATCGTCCTTAATGCAGATGTTGAGCAGAATTTGGCGGTTTGTCCGACTTTCAAGAGAAAACGGATAAAGTACCCGACTTCAAGCAAAAATCAAAATTTGGGCGGTTTGTGAGCGAAAGTAATTCTATATAACGGATTATGAATTCAGCGTAAAGTTGGGGTTCACATTTTCACAGCTTTGAAGCTGTGGCAAGCAACGCATTCGGCTGGTCGCTGACCTGCCGAATGCAATATACGGGCAGAAGCCCGAACCCACTTTATTGGCAAAGGAGGAAACCTAAATGAAAGACAGAAAAATGAGCATAAGAATATCGGAATCCGATTTACAGAAGATTCACCATAAAGCAGATAAGGCAAATCTTTCTCTTACTGAGTATGTAACAAAGGTTTGCCTTGGAAAACAAATCTTTGTTATTAACGGACTTGATGAAATTATCCGTCAGCAAAAGGCTATAGGAAAAAACATAAATCAAATTGCAACACTTTGCAATATGGGGAAAGTCAATTGCTTTAATCTTGCTGAGATTACAAATCAGTATGCAGAGATGAATAAACTACTTACCGATTTGCTTGACAGGAAGAGGTGGTCATAATAGCAACAGTAAAATTTATCGCAAGCAAACGAATGCAGTCACGGCAAGGGTTAGCCTCAATCCTTACCTACTGCAAGCAGGATAAGAAAACCTTGTACAATGGTAGAAAACTTGTAAGCGGAGTTAATTGTGTTCCTAATTCAGCATTCAATGAAATGATGAATACTAAAATTCAATACAGAAAAACAGATGGCAGAATGTACTATCATCTGTTCCAGTCATTCCATCCTGATGAACCTATAACACCCGAAACTGCTCACGAGATTGCTTTGAAGTTTGCACAAGAGCAGTTCAAAGGCTATGAAGTTTTAGTTGCTACTCATATTGACAGGGAGCACATACATTCACACTTCATTGTAAATTCAGTCAGTGCTGAAACAGGATTGAAATATCATCCCGACAAAAATGAAATACAACGGTTGAGAGATTACTCGGACAAGCTATGCAGAGCATACGGCTTATCAGTTGTAATGCCTAAGCCACAAAAAGTTAAACAGATGTCGGCAAGAGAATATCGTTCAGCAGACAAAGGTCAAAGCTGGAAACTTCAGCTTGCAATAGCTATTGATGAAACTATGAAATATGCAGCCTCAAAGGAACACTTCATAAGCCTGATGGAGAATGAAGGCTACGAAGTTAAGTGGACGGCAGAAAGAAAAAGCATTACCTACACTACACCAAATGGAATGAAGTGCAGGGATAATAAATTACACGAAGAAAAATATCTTAAGGAGAGTATGGAAAATGAATTCAGAATACGGGAAGAAATCACCGCAGGAATTAAAGGAACAAGCCAGGAAGCAAATGCAAATCGCATCAAAAGCAGAACCTTGCGTAGCGGTTACGGAGCAGAATTGGAAAGCGTTAATTTCAACTCAGACTGCACAGATAGATATGCTGAAATCAATACTGGACGGAGTTTCAGAACTAACTACGAAAGAGGAAATACGAATATACCTCAACCGCCAGATGAATTCCTTGCAGAAGTCTATCGACAATTCCAATGCGATGACACAGACCTTCAAGGCGGAGTTTCAGGATATGACGAACAATTATGTCAGTCAGATAAACGATGCAGCAAAGAATGCATCACAACAGGTTGGGAGTACGAGCGAGAAGTATTCATACAGTATCAGTCAGGCGGAGGAGAAACTGAATCATCATGTGAGGATACTGTTTTTCCTGGCTTTGATACCGACAGCTATTACAGCAATAACGGAAATGATATTGCATATCTGGTCGCAAATCTCACAAATATTTTAGACAGCAACCACCCTGTAGAGGACTGCACTACAATGAAAAAACCTCGTAAAGAGAGAAAGAACATACAAGAAAATCCACAAGGCGGATTTGGTATGAAGATGTAAAGAAAGGATTGCCATGAACGAAACTGAAAATAGAATAACACCAATCACAAGAAACGATATTGCGTTTAACCGCCGTCATCTGTACGAAAGCGATAAGGTTAAAATCGGCAAAAAGACATTTTTAGTCACATCGGTATTTCCTATCGGAACCGAGAACGGTGACAACCCAAGTGCCGATGAAAAAATTAAAAATTTACTTGAACGAAAAACGGGATAAATATTTTACTGGACATTCAAACCGAGTAGGAGTATTGTTGACTTGCAATCCTATTCGGTTTGATTCAACAGAGCCTGAACGGCTCGGAAAGGATGAAAAAATTATGAAATCAAACCAACAAAAGATTACCGCACTCTACTGCCGTCTTTCTCAGGAGGACGAGTTAGAGGGTGAATCAAACAGCATTAAAAATCAAAAAAGTATGCTCGAAAAATATGCCGCCGATAACGGCTTTGGCAACTGTCGGTTCTATATTGATGACGGTTACAGCGGAGTATCCTTTGAACGCCCTGACTTCAAGCGTATGATTGCCGATATGGAAAAAGGAGAAATTGGAACTGTTATCACAAAAGACCTTTCCCGACTCGGCAGAGATTACCTTAAAACCGGTACATATATTGAAATTATATTCCCTCAGAACGATGTGAGATATATTGCCGTAAATGACGGTGTTGATTCCGAAAAAGGCTGTAATGAATTTATCGGAATCCGTAATTACTTCAATGATTTCTTTGCTGCTGACACATCCAAAAAAATCAGGGCAGTCCAAAGAGCAAAGGCAGAGCGTGGTGAAAGGATAGGCTCTAAGCTTCCTTACGGATATATGAAATCCGAAGATAACAGGTTAGTACCCGATCCCGACACTGCTCCCGTGGTAAAACGAATCTTTGATATGTATGTCAACGGAGTGGGAACCCGTACGATTGCAATGACTCTTGAAAGAGATAAAATTATGTCGCCAAGCGCATATGCCTACTACAAATACGGCAGAAAAGAAAATGGCTTGAAGCTGAATAATCCCTATCTGTGGAGTGATGTTACACTCAGAGGAATGCTTGTAAACGAGGTATATATCGGCACAACGGCGAACTACAAAACCACCACCAAATCAAATAAGCTGAAAAAGCAAATTCACAACGACCGCAAGGATTGGCTGGTGTTTGAAAATACCCACGAGCCTATCGTTGATAAATCAACCTTTGAAATGGTGCAGAAGTGGTTTGCAGGAAGAAGAAAACCGAACAAATCAGGCAAGACAGATGTGTTTGCCGGGTTAGTTTATTGTGCTGATTGCAAAAGCAGAATGTATCTTCGCCGAGTGCTTAAGTACCCTAAAGAAAACAACTACCTTTGCAAAACCTATCAGCGATACGGCAATAATCACTGTACGGCACACAGAATCAGCGAACAGGATTTACACGCTGTGATACTTCAAAAGCTGAGAGAGGTAACCGCATATGTACGTGAGAATCCCGAAGAATTTTATGAAATAGCAAGCCGTAATGCAAGAGCCGAAGCCGAGCGTGAAATGAAAACTTATCTGAGAGAAAAAGAAGCGGCAGAGCAAAGAATAGCAGAGCTTGAAAGTATTATCCGTTGTCTGTACGAAGATCGAGTGCTCGGACGAATTTCTGTTGAACGCTACGAATCATTGTCAGCAGGATATGAAACCGAGCAGTCAGAACTGAAAACTAAGCTCAATGAGATGAACGCCTTTCTTGATGAGAATGAAAAGCGAGAGCAGCTGATTCAGGACTTTATTGAAAATGCAAAGAAGTACATTGACATTCAGAAACTGACGCCTGAAATTTTAAGAGCATTTATCAGCAGGATTGAGGTACACGAAAAGGCAAAATGGCATTCAACAGTATGCGGAAATGATATTGTGATTTACTTCACCGTTGAGCGCAAGGAACAGCTTAATATCCAGCATAAAGACATTAAAACTGCATAAATCAAGATTCCGAGGGGCGAAATTTCCCCTCGGTTGTAAAAGAAATATTTTCTTATAATAATGATATTACGCAGATGCAATGCTGTTCAACATTCTTTCCTATATGTCCAACAAGTTATTAGGTGAGGGCAACACCGTTGCATCAATAGACGAGCTATATTTGTTCCTTTCAAATCTCACAGCAATTGAGTATATACGCAACGCAATGAAGCGTGTCCGCAAAAAGGATTCAGCCGTGATTTTAGCCAGTCAGAACATAGACGATTTTCTGATTCCAAGCGTTAAGGAATATACCAAGCCGTTGTTCTCAATCCCGACTCATCACTTCTTATTCTTCCCCGGCAATATTAACCCAAAGGACTTTGAAGATGCGCTTATGGTAGAGCCAAACGAGTATGCCTTAATCAAATTCGGTGAGCGTGGCACTTGCCTGTATAGGTGCGGTAATGAGCGTTATCTGCTTCTTGTTCAGGCTCCCGAATACAAAGCTGAAATTTTCGGCAGTGCAGGCGGAAGATAAAATTGTTTATAGACAAAGCTCGTTAATGGTGATATAATAATTGTAAAACAACATATTAATAAATTCAAAATAACGGTGATTATTATGTCAATTATTGATGATGCTATTGATTATGTTAAAAAGATATTTGAAAATGATTATAGCGGACATGATGTCTTTCATACTTTGAGAGTTTATAAAACGGCAACTAATATTGCCTGCAAAGAAAAGGCAGATATATTAATTGTGCAATTAGCTTCTTTACTACATGATGTTGACGATAAAAAACTATCTCCTTTAACTTATGAACATAAAGATAAAACTATTAAATTTTTAGAATCCCATAAAGTTGATGAGATTATAATAAATAGAATTTGTACAATTATTGATGAAGTATCGTTTGCAGGTAAAGACACAATTGTTCCTTCTTCAATAGAAGGAAAATGTGTTCAGGATGCTGATCGATTAGATGCTATTGGTGCAATCGGCATTGCACGAGCATTTGCTTACGGTGGTAGTCATCATCGAGAAATTTATCTTCCAGATATAGAACCAAAAAAAGATATGAATAAAGAAGAGTATTCTAAGCATATATCAACAACAGTTAACCATTTTTATGAAAAACTTTTTTTATTGAAAGATATGATGAACACTCAAACTGCAAAAACAATCGCTGAACATAGAGATCGTTATATGAAATCTTATTTAAGTGAATTTATGGCAGAATGGAATGGAAAATGTTAAAAATCGGTTTGTCTTCCCGTTTTATTATTTAATCAAATAATAAAACCCGATTGATTTCCTAAAATGAATTTCAATCGGATTTTTTGCGTTCAGGAGGTGATTTTGTGAGTGCAACCATAGGTGCGGCACTGAAGAAAATAGCAGTTGCTCTGCTAACAGATAAAAAAGTAATAAAAACAATAGGCGGTATAATAATCGGCATAATCATAATTGTGGTTATGCCGATTATTGCTGTTGTGTCAGTTTTCAAAGGCAGTATGAATATCGATACCGACAAACTCAATCAGGCTATACAAGAAAACATTTCAGCAGAGCAGATGGAAAATTTACAGCTTATCAACAACACTATGACAGAGGTTGAAAATCAACTCAAAAGCAAGAAACTGTCCGACTATAACATGCAAGCAGAGGTTATCTATCTGTTTTCCCTGTCCGATAAATCCAAGGAAAATGATTTTGTCAAAAACTTTGTTTCCTGTTTCAAGAAGAATAAGTCTGATGAGGATTTGGTAAATGCAGTCAATCAGAAATTCGGAACGGAGATTAAGTATGACGAGTTTCAGAAGATGATGCAGTCAATCAAGGGCGCTGAAATCAGCATCGCAGGCTTTACGGACAAAACAACGAAAAACAACCTCGACCTTGTCAAGTGGTGCGAGAACGCATACAAAAACGGCTGGGGTTATGTTTACGGCGGTTACGGTCAAGTCTGCACAAAGCAATATCTCGACCAACAGGCAAGTCTGTTTCCCGGCAACAATGAGGCTGGCGGTGAAATGCGACAGATTGGTGAAAAGTGGCTCGGCAAGAGAGTCTGCGACTGCATAGGCTTGATAAAATCCTACGCTTGGTACAATGCTGACAGCGGAGAAATTGTCGCAGGCTCAAACGGCTTTACGGATTGCGGAGCAAATTCAATCTGGAGCAGCGTTACAGAAAGCGGACCGATTTCAACTATGCCCGACACACCCGGCCTTGCTGTTTGGATGGACGGTCACATAGGTGTGTATATCGGAAACGGAGAAGTTATCGAAGCACAAGGCACCGCTTACGGAGTTGTCAAAACTCAGCTCTCAGGACGAAGCTGGACGAAGTGGCTGAAGATTCCAAACATCAAATATATTGATAAAAACAAAAAGTGAGGAGTGATTGAATTGAAAAAATCAAGTATCAGCATTATGTATGACGATGAAAAGTTGTCTGCAATCAGGCTGTATATGTCACAGCGTGATTTGGATTTCAAGGAAGAACTTGAAAAATCGGTTGACAGTTTGTACGCAAAATATGTTCCTGCAAATGTCAGAGAGTTTATCGATATGAAATCTGTTCTGACAAAACCGTCAAAGCCTAAAAAGCAAAAAGAAGAGAACACCGAGGTGGCAACTTGAAAAATCAAAACTTCGGAATAGAAATTGAAATGACCGGTATCACTCGCAGTACGGCGGCGAAAGTGATTGCCGGTTATTTTCATACAGACGCAACTCATGTCGGCGGCTGCTATGATGCGTATTCTGTTCGTGATAATGACGGCAGAATGTGGAAGATTATGCGTGACGCAAGCGTTAGATGTGAAAACCGTTCGGGACAGAATGCAAGCTCTCTGTACTCGGTTGAATTTGTCACTCCAATTTGTAATTACGATGATATTGAAACCATACAGGAACTTGTCAGAAAGCTTCGTGGTGCAGGAGCGAGAGTCAACTTAAGCTGTGGTTTCCATTGCCATATAGATGCGTCAAGACATACTCCTAAAACACTTCGTAACATAGTAAACATTATGGCGGCGAAAGAGGACTTGCTTTAAAAGGCTTTGAAAGTAAATGTTTCCCGTGAACATTACTGCCAGAAGATGGACACACGCTTCCTTGATGAAATCAATAACCGCCCTCCGATGTCTATGGAGCAATTCAAGTCAATGTGGTATGACGGAGAGGATTACAGCTACCGACATTATGATGATACTCGCTACCACGCACTGAATCTTCACAGCGTGTTCTACAAGGGTACGATTGAATTCCGTCTTTTCAATTCCACCCTACACGCAGGTGAGGTCAAAAGTGCTATTCAGCTATGCCTTGCAATCAGTCATCAGGCTTTAATTCAGAAGTCTGCAAGACACGCTAAAACTGTATCGGATAATGAAAAGTACACTTTCAGAACTTGGCTTTTGAGATTGGGTTTGATAGGTGACGAATTCAAAACAGCTCGTCATCATCTGCTGAAAAATCTCGAGGGCAACATTGCGTGGAAGGATCCTTCGCAGACTGAAAAGCAAAAGGAAAGACTTGCTCAAAAACGAGCCGCAGAACTTAATAACACAAACGAAAATATAAATATCAACGAACCCGAAGTCAATCTTGTCCCAAATGATGAACAGGAAGAAACTTCGGGTTTTATTATGAGTATGTAAGGAGAGAAATCTATTATGAGTAAAAAATTATACATTGCCTATGGCAGCAACCTTAATCTCAATCAGATGAAATATCGTTGCCCCACAGCAAAGCTTTTAGACATTGGAGTAGTCGAAAATTACGAATTGCAGTTCAAGGGTATGCCTCACTGCTCCTATGCAACAATCGCACCTTGCGTCGGTAAGTCCGTTCCCGTTGCACTGTGGGAGCTTCAGCCGAGAGATGAAAAACTGCTTGACCGCTACGAGGGTTATCCCTCCCACTACTTCAAGCAAGACTTGCCTGTTCGGATGAGTAATGGATCGGAAACGACAGCAATGGTTTACATTATGAATCTGAAACAGCAGTTCGGATTGCCAAGTGCGAGTTATTACGATACTGTATCGCAGGGCTACAAGGACTGCGGTTTTGACTTGAATGTTTTAAACGAAGCCGTAAATGACAGTGCAGAAAAGTTCTACGAAAACCTTGAACAGAATAATCTGTTTGATTCACCTGACGAAGATGAAGATATGGGAATAGGTGGTATGAGTTTATGAACGAGAGAAAGAAACTGAAAAAGCAACTCGGTGACAAATATATTTTCAAAATGTATTTGTCGGTAAACGAAGTTAAGAAATTACTTTCCGAAAATCCAAGGGACAAGCACGACACCCTCTTTGCTTCACTTACAGTCGGCTGTGTGAAAATCAATGCTGTTGTATTTCCGACACCCGATAAAATGCTCCTCGGATTTGATATTCTCGTAAAAGACACACCCGACAGAGAGGAATGGATTTGCTATGACACATTAAGTGATGAAATCAGGTTATCCCCTCGCAGTATTGAGCAGTCAATGTTTGATATTCTGAACCGTGAAGTCAAGAAGTACGGACTGTCCTATACCCAGTGCAATTTTGAAGTGATAAACGGTAAATCAATAAAAGCAGAATAACAGCGGTATTCTCGCTACACTCGCCCTGTGTCGGCTTTTAAAGAAGAAGTCGGGAAAGTATCCTAAATCGAATAAAAGCCGAAAACGGGAGGTTTGTGGCGAGGTGTGAAAAATCGATGATATGGTAAATCGGGCGGTATTTCAAGGGCTGAAAAATAAGCAGGAGAAAGACACGGGGTTGCAGTCGCTCCCTCGTGTCGGTTTACGGCAGACGGCAACGCCGACTGCCATGCGGTTTTTCGCACTTTTCAGCCTCAAAAATCCATAGGGGTTAATTTTCAGCCTTGGGGTTGTACTTGTGGGTTTAACTGCCCGAATTGCCGAATAAAATGCCGAAATTCAAGGAGTTGCAACTATGGGTTGTAACAAAATAGGAGGTTTTGCACTTGAATGAAACGGATAACAGAAAAGAAATAAAGCGAAAGTTTGCACTCTGGATAAAGGAATCAACACTTGATATGGTTCAGAACATTTACAAGGAAGATAATTGTGGGAGTCGAAGTGAGTTTATTGAAAAGGCAATAATTTTCTATGTGGGTTACCTGTCCTCAAACGACAACAGTCAGTATCTTCCCAATGTGGTTACTTCAACCTTGAAATCAATCGTTGCCGAGAGCGACAATCGAATGAGCAGACTCATCTTCAAATTAGCCGTCGAACTTGCTATGACAATGAATATTATTGCTTCATCACAGGATATAGACAAACTGACACTTACAAAGCTTCGTGGCGAGTGCGTCAAGGAAGTCAAACGGCTCAACGGTTCGTTTTCCTTTGATGACGCATACGATTGGCAGAAAGGGTAGTTATTCGTGGCAAGATTAGTTACAAAATTCAAATATCTAAAGCCGAATCGTAAAGTTAGTGCAGGCGGTTACGCAAAATATATTGCCACCCGTGAGAGAGTTGAGAAGATTGACAGCTCGCAAAAGTTTGCTTCTGCAACAGAAAAACAGAAGCATTTAATTGAAAAAATTATAAAGGATTTTCCCGACAGTAAGGATATGTTTGAGTATGCTGATTACATTGAAAAGCAAAATCAAGGTTCGGCATCTGATTTCATTTCAAGAGTTATGGAAGATTACGCTTATGAAATCTCGGGAAGAAAAGCATATGCCGATTACATCGCTACCCGACCTCGTGCTGGGAGATTCGGTTCTCACGGGCTGTTTACCGATGACGGTGTTCAGGTACAGTTGAGTAAGGTTACCGAAGAACTCGACCGTCATAAGGGAAATATCTGGACTGCAATAATATCAATACGCAGAGAAGATGCAGAAAGGCTTGGCTTTAATACCGGAGCTCGCTGGCGGGATATGCTCCGCACACAGACAGAAGCACTTGCTAAAAATCTGAAAATACCAATGGAGAATCTTCGTTGGTATGCTGCATTTCATAATGAATCGCACCACCCTCATGTGCATCTGATTGCATATTCAACTGTGGAGAACGGAGGCTATCTCACGCAAAAGGGAGTTGAAAATCTGCGCTCGTCATTTGCAAAAGATATTTTTCAGCAAGATTTATTGTGCATCTATGAAAAGCAAACCGAACACAGGGATAAGCTCCGTGCTGAGGCTCGTGATATTGTAGAGGATTTGGTTTCAAAAATCAACTCTGAAATATATATCAGCGCATCAATTCAGCATAAGCTGTTGGAACTTGCCGACAGGCTTTCAAAAACGAAAGGTAAAAAGGTTTACGGTTATCTGAAACCCGATGTAAAAGCACTTGTGGATTCTATTGTTGAAGAACTTGCCAATGACAGCATAATTAATAAGCTGTATGATCTTTGGTATGAGCAAAAAGAAAACACAATCCGCACCTACACGGATGAAGTGCCCGACAGGATTCCGCTTGCCCGAAACAAGGAATTCAAGTCAATCAAGAATTCAATAATCAAGGAAGCGTTGAAATTAAATCTCACCGAAGAAAAGGTTGTGGAGAACGAGAACACAGACGAAGAATCTGTTTCAAATCCATTTGAATATGAAGAAAACACCTCTGCCGAACCAGTCTTTGATTCAGACAGAGGTGTTCTGTATCCTCATTGTTCAATTAAAACCAACCGAAACAGCGTTGCAGTTTCTTCTCTTTATCTCCTGCGTTACCTTTGCAACATAATCCAAAATCAACTCCGCTTTGAAGAAAAACAGAAAGCGCAAAGGACGGATAAAAAATTGCAGCAGAAGATTAATGATAAAAAGCAGGCTCGGGGGCTGAAAATGTAAGTTTGATAAACTGGAATTTATGTCCATAACGATGTAATAAACATTGGTGATGCATCTTTGCTTTTTACAAATCCACAGTTCTCATAGAAATGCGTTTCATCATCGTATGCAATAACCGCTATGCGCATATAGTCTTTGTATTTTTGCTTTATCATATTTATAAGTGTTCTTCCGATGGTTTTTCCGTGATAGTCGGGATCGACAAGAAGATAATGGACATAAGCATTCATTATTCCGTCATCCATTGCACATACCATTCCGACAAGTTTATTTTCATCCCAAGCGGAATAAACTGTATCAAAATTTTGCATTGCAACCACAAGTTTATCCGGATAATGACCCGATGACCACTCTACCGAAAGAAAGAGTCGTTCAAGTTCATCACAGCAAAAATCATGGATAGCTTTATATTCAATATTCACTATGTTTTCCCTCCGTAAATTCCGATTTATCAATCAGTTATTTTAATATTATCATACCACAAACAAGTGGATTTGTCTATCAAAAAATCATCTCTCCTTCAAGGAATAACTATGCCCAAGTGCTGACAGGTGCCACCTGTCACGGTGATAAGAGAAGAACTACCCAATATAAGATATTACAGCAGAAAGAAAAAATATAAAGGATGTGATAAAATGTCAAAATATATTAACTTTACAAAAGAACAAAGAGAACAGGCAAGGCGAACCGACCTTGCTAATTTTTTAACCAGTCAGGGCGAGAAAGTCAAAAAATCAGGTTCGGAGTACGAATGGCTTGACGGCTCGCAAAAGGTTACAATCAGAGGTCACCTCTGGTATCATCAGTACAAACAAAAGGGCGGTGATGCGGTTGACTTCGTCCGCAGATTTTACAACAAGGACTATACCGAAGCGGTTCAAATGCTTTTGAATAACGGTGGCAGTCAAATCATAACATCACCGCCCATAGAAAAAGAGCATAAACCCTTTAAACTGCCACCGAGGAATGACAGAATGAGCCGAGTTTTTTCTTATCTGCTGTTGACTCGTGGTATTGATAAAGATGTTTTGTATGAGTTCGTGCGGCGGAAAATGATTTATGAATCGTCAGACTATCACAACGCTGTCTTTGTCGGCTACGATTCAAACGGTAAACCTCGCCACGCCCACAAGCGAGGAACTGTGACGAACAATCCGTACAAAGGAAATGCTGCAGGAAGTCAACCCGAATTCAGTTTTCACTGGCACGGCACAAGCGATAAAATTTATCTCTTTGAAGCACCGATTGATATGCTTTCCTACATTTCAATGCACAAGGAAAATTGGAAAGAACATAGCTATGCGGCATCCTGCTCCGTTTCGGATAGGGTGCTTTTTCAATGTCTTAAAGATAATCCAAACATCAAAAATGTGTTTCTCTGCTTTGACAATGACGAGGCAGGACAGACAGCAAACAAACGCATAGCCGACAAACTGAACAAACTGAATATTCAAAATGAGATCCTCATTCCAACTCATAAAGACTGGAATGAGGATTTAACTTTATCAGAAAAAGGAGATGAACGAATATGCCATCAGGTATTGTAACTTTGATAATTGTAACAGGTTCAATGTTGGCTTTGTTTGTGATTATTACAACAGTTGGTAATAACTATTCTCTTAACCAAATAAAAAACAAAACTGTCGGACAAGGTCAGCACGGAACTGCTCGTTGGGCGACCAAAAAGGAAATTAAGAGAACATATATGCAAATTGATTTTCAGCCTAACGAGTGGAGAAATAATCCTGAAAGCAGACCAACTGAACAAGGAATAGTTGTTGGCTGTAGGAACAGCAGAAAAGGAACAACCGCATTGGTTGATACAGGAGATGTCCACGCTCTGATGATTGGTGCGGCAGGTGTCGGCAAGACTGCATATTGGCTTTATCCTTGCATTGAATATGCCTGTGCTACGGGTATGTCATTCATGGTAACCGACACTAAGGGCGATGTTGTTCGGCATTACGGAACAATCGCAGAAAAGTATTATGATTACGAAATTTCTGTTATAGATTTACGAAATCCAACTCGATCCCACGGTAACAATCTTCTCCACCTCGTAAATAAATATATGGACTTATACAAAGCAAATTCCAAACAGCTTGTTTACAAAGCAAGAGCAGAAAAGTATGCAAAAATCATTTCAAAGACGATTATTCTTTCCGGTATGGACTCGGCATCATTCGGACAAAACGCATATTTTTATGATGCCGCAGAGGGACTGCTTACTGCCACGATATTACTTGTTGCAGAGTTTTGTGAACCCGAAGAGCGACACATAATTTCGGTGTTTAAAATCATTCAGGAATTGTTTGCACCAACCGGCAAAAAAGGTAAAAATCAATTTCAACTTTTAATGGAATATCTTCCCGACGATCACAAAGCAAAGTGGTTTGCCGGGGCGGCTCTCAACACAGCTGAACAGGCTATGTCAAGCGTAATGAGTACGGCACTTTCAAGGCTGAATGCTTTTCTCGACTCCGAGCTTGAACAGCTTTTGTGCTTTGATACAGAGATTGACGCTGAAAAATTCTGCAATGAAAAGTGTGCAATCTTCATTGTAATGCCCGAAGAAAACCCCAACACTTTCTTTATGGTTTCGCTGATTATCCAACAACTCTACCGTGAGATACTGTCGGTTGCAGATGAAAACGGTGGTGTGCTGAAAAACCGCTGTGTATTCTTCTGCGATGAGTTCGGAACTTTGCCAAAGATTGATTCAGCAGAAATGATGTTTTCAGCCTCTCGTTCAAGACGGTTGCAGATAGTACCAATCATTCAATCCTTTGCACAGTTGGAGAAGAATTACGGCAAAGAGGGTGCTGATGTTATCATAGATAACACACAGCTGACCATTTTCGGCGGCTTTGCTCCAAACAGTACAAGTGCGGAAGTGTTATCAAAAGCTCTCGGTTCAAGAACTGTTATGTCAGGCTCGGTAAGCAGGAGCAAAAACGATCCGTCACAATCCTTGCAAATGATTGAACGACCTTTGATGACTCCCGATGAGCTGAAGTCACTTTCGAAAGGCACATTTGTTGTTATGAAAACAGGTTTTTATCCTATGAAAGTAAAACTAAAGCTGTTTTTTAAATGGGGTATTGAGTTTGAAGAAAAGTATGAGGTTATAGAAAACGGCAATCGTGAAGTTCACTATGCAAACCGTACGGAGCTGTTCAACAACATAATCCAAACATACTGTCCTCACTATCTTGAACAGCCTGCAACTGATTCGGGATTCGACGAAGCAAACGGTGAGAAAAAGAAGAAAAATGAAAACCTAAAGACCTCGCCAGATACAGAACAGACCTAGAGTGAAGATACTATTAATTCAGAACAGCAAAATAATCCAACAGAAGAACCCGAAAATTCAAGCGTTGAACAGAATGCAGACAAGCAAAGAAAAGTAGTCATAAGAACCGAAAGACCACCACAGGAGGTGCTGGACAATGAGTAGATTAACTTTTCTCTATCAAATGGACTTACCACACAGAGCTGTAGCTGTTTATACCTACCTATATGACCGAGCGAACAAAAACGGCGAATGCTGGCCCTCTGTAAAAACAATAGCAGGCGACATAAAGCTGTCGCCTGCTACAGTCCGCAGAGCTATTAAAGATTTGAAAAAAGCCGGATTAATCGAAACCGAACAGCGTTATCGTGAACAGGGTGGTAAGAGCAGTTTGCTGTTTATGTTAAATTAATTAGGTGCATGAAATTTAGAATTAAAATTATTTTTGTATCGAATACACCTCAAAGGTATTGAAATCACATTTGAATGTATCCGTTAATTCCAAAATAAAATTATCTTTTATGTAATCAGGCGTCTTGGTTAATTCGTTCTTAACAAACCAAACCGTATTATCAAAATCAATATCATTTACAATATCCTTTTTATTGACACAATCAACATTGTCAAAAGCCGAAAACCACGGTTCGTAATAAGTGCAGATATGCGTGTTTTCGGGATAATAATATGACAAAATTCCGAATGAGCTGTCGCAATATAAAAATGTATCTGTTGAAGAAGCTATTTCATCAAAGCGGTTGAAAAAATTATTCATTGACGGGTTGTATTCAAATATTCCCGTGCCGATAAGACAGGCTACGTTAAGTGCGCAAAGCAATATGCAAATAATATTTTTAACTTTTTCTTTTATATGTTGTGTGCCGAAAGCGACAAGCAGCGCGAAAATTCCCGATATAACAACGCTGTACCTCGCTATGTAAAAGGGGCGAATGAAAATTGTCACAAGCAGACCTATCGCCTGAACGCTTAATACGCAGGTTATCGCAAATATTACAGATAACCTGCGGTTTTCCTTTTTGGCGAGTATCAGCGTCGAAATAACAATTCCCGATGCAAACACAACCACCGAAAGCGGTTCTACTCCTTTTAGCCAGAAGCTACCGGCAGCCGCCTCGGTTTGATATAACAGCGGGATAATCCACGGAGAATATCCCACCGTCATAGCTATATCAGATATTATGATTGCTTTTATCAGCTTTCCGTCTTTTACAAAAGCATAGATATTCACGAAAATGAAAATCACGCCGACCGCAAGCAAAGCGTAAATGTGGTTGTACGCGGCAAACAAAGCGGTGATAACAAATATAACGCAATGCCGCGTCCCGTGATTTTCAAGAAACAGCAAAGCTTCCGTAAAGCAAAGTGTAACAAAAAATATGGACCATTGATACGATCTCTGCTGAACGCTGAAATAAAGCGACATAGGAATTGCCCCTATAGTAAGCATATATACCATTGATGTATCCGAACCGAAATGCTTCTTAACCACGGCACAGCCAAGCAAAAGCGTTGCAATGTAACCGAGTACCGAAAAAATTTTAGTTACTAAAATCGAATAACCGAAAATCTCACAGAAGAATTTCAGAGATATAAAGTATAGAGGAGGATGCATATCCGATTTTAATATTTCAATTACTTCGGAATAATTGTGCTGAATTAGCGACAGTGTATAAGCTTCATCAAACCATACATTATTGTTAAAAATCAGACTTATTGAAAACAAAGATAGTATTGTGAAAATTATATATGATAAATTGTTATAGCGATTTTTAAAACATTTCATTAGATATTCCTTTTCCTGATACTATAATTTGATTTTTAACATCAAAATTACATAAATAATTGTTGAAACAGACAATAGTATCAATGCAGATAGATTATATAAGTCTAAGAAAATATAATTTATTTCTAAAGAGCGATACTTAAGCACTTACATGATTATTATAAAACTCGAAAAAGCCTAGATAAATCGTAACTGAACAGTGTTACCGTGAACATGGGGGTAAAAGTAGCTTGCTATATAAAATGTTTAATAGGCAAAAATAATAACAATAAATCCAACTGCAAAACTTTTATATTTGCAATTTCTTTCCGATTCTTAATTCCATCAATTAGATCTCATCTTGTTGATATCAGTATTATTAGGTATTGGAATTTCTCATTATATAATGCATTTCATTAGTCAAGGAATTATATGATTCGATTACTGCGTTATCTCCGAATTTCAAACACAATGTTTGAGGTGAAGGTCATATCATCCTCATTGAATTTCATATTTATTTCACCGTCATATTTTTTAACTACTCTTTTAATGCTTTTTAGTCCCGTTCCATGTATTGCGTCAGATTTTTTTGATGATGCTATGCGGTTGTTCTTGACGGCTACAATATTCTTGACCGAGTTTGTAAGCTGTATTGACAGATATTTATTTTTGCGGACGAAAGCCGAAAAATCTATAAATCCGTTCTCTGTATTTTGTGCCGCTTCAACTGCGTTCTCAAGCAGATTGTCAAGCAGAGCAGTTATGTCGGGTTCACTCATAAAGCTAAAATCAGCACTTCTGATGTCAATATTCATCTTCACCCCGAACTTGTCACAGAAGGATTTGTACCTGTTGACGATTGAATTGGCCATAGGATTGTTGCAGTAATCAACAGATTTATTTATGCTGAAGTCTTCAATAAAATCGTCTATGTACTCTGTAACAGCCTTGTCTTTGGCGATGCTCTTAATGGCGTTTAAATGCCGTTTTATGTCGTGCATAACAATTCTTGAGTTTTCATTCTGCTCATTGAGTAAATCATAATACTCAGCCGTAGATTTTTCATTTTGCCTTTCATATTCCAATTCCATATTGTGTCTTTGAGTTTTCAAAGTAAATTCATATACCCAAAAAACCGCTATATTTGAGAAAAGTAATAGCACTATACTTATTATTAATAAATACATGTATTTTTGTTCTAAATCAAAATTGTGTAGTGCATATGATACTGCATACAGTAGCAGAATGCTTGAGGCAGGTAAAACCAAAAGAGGTATAGAAAGAGAATAACTTTCTGATTTATGTTCTTTTATTGAGAATTTTGATACAAAGTAAATTATCAAAAAATATAACAGTTTACTGATAGTCGATTGAATAATGAGACTTAGAGAATTATCCAGGCAAGTGAATAAATCCGTACCGAATAATACTGTTGAAACAAACATAACAATACTTTCTGTGATTGCCATAAATATAAGTAATATGCTACAGTGGAAAATACAGGATTTAACACTTATGAAATAACAAAAATAAAGTAAAAAGAAGTTACACGCAAAAAATGCAATTAAATTAACCAATGTTAAATTCAATAATCGAGATAAATACAATAATACATACACAATAACAACTGAAAATAGCAAAAATTTTTTGCTTGATTTTCTTTCAAATTTGTTTTCAAAATAAAATAGTGATATCAGAATTTCTGCAAGAAAAATAAGTGCATAGCAAATTGTATATACCATTTTTATACCCCTATGTATGCAAAATATGCCTTTTTAAAGTTTGAATAGTTCCTTTGAGATATAGGTAGAGTTTCAGTTTTTAAATCTACTTTAATATTAAGCTGAGTCTTATTAAAATCCGAGACATACCTCAGATTAACAAGATAGCTGTAATGCGGTTGTGCAAAATAATCGTAATCCTTTAGTTTTTCTTTCCAATAACTTAATTTTTTATTTGTATAATACTTCTTCTGCCGTGTTATAATAACAGCCTTTCTTTCTTCAATAGTTATATATACTATATCGCTTGTGAAAACAGAATAATACTCGTCATAGTATTCAAGAGTTATTATTTGAGTATTGGAATGATAATAGTTAATAGCCGTATTTAATGCTCTGAAAAAACGGTCATTGTCAATAGGCTTTGACAGATAGCGAAACACATCCAAATCCATTGCGTCGTCAAGATAAGACTCGTGGGAAGTAATTATGAAAATAATTATATTGGGATTAAAAGCTTTTAAATGAGCCGCCAAAGTAAGCCCGTTTACCTGCGGCATTTCAATGTCGATAAACGCCATATCATAACTGGCATCGCTTTTCATAGGAGCGACGCCGTTGTAAAACACATCAATATCAAAATATATTTTATGCTTATCCGTAAATTCAGTCAGCTTGCTTTGTATTTCATCGGCAATATATTTGTCGTCGTCACAAATCAATACTTTCAAAAGGAAAACCTCCCGTGAATTATGACATAATTATAACATATATTGCAAAAAATGTCATTGTTTTAGGTATAAATTTTTTATTTTTGACGAAATAATTAGAAAAATACATCACTTTGAATGAAATTGATATCATTTTTGCAAAAATTATGTTTTTATTTTTAATATGTGTTAAAATTCCAACAAAAGGAGGAAATAATACTATGAAGACAATTAAAACCATTATCTGCAAAATTTCACCTGCAATTATTGCTTGTTTTACATTAGCACTTTCAATAAATGCTAATACGTCCACTTGCTTTGTAATGTATCAGCCTAAGGCTCCAACAAAACTTGATGCATTTAAAAAGATAAAGTAATGGAAAAGTTTAGTTCGAAACTCATAGAGTTTTTTGTATCAAACGACCTTATAAAAAACGAAGATAAAGAACTTTACGAATATGCTGTTAATATTATTTTATCATCATTAATACATATTGCAACTGTTATGATAATAGGTTTATGTTTCAATTTATTTATTGAAAGTTTAGTTTTCTATTTTTCTTTTATAGCTATCCGTAAGTTTGCAGGCGGCTATCACGCTAAAACGCCGGTCAGGTGTTATGCGTTTTCTGTTATTTCAAGCATAATAATGTTGTGCTTAATTAAATATGCAAATAGTGTTGGTAATATATTTACTTATTTACTCATAATATTTGAATTGCTTTGTGTGGTGTTGATAATATTAATGTCCCCTCTTGACACAGAAAACAATCCATTGAATAGTTACGAGAAAAAGTGGTACAAAACATTAGCTGTTTTAATTTCAGTCTGTATATTTATCATATCATTATTTTGTGTTTTAACAGAACTCAGAAACATAGGGTACTCTTTGATATGCGGAGTTATAATGAGCACCTTGGTGTTATTAATGAGAAAAGTCCAAATTACAAATTAAACTAGGATTAAACTAAGCATTTATGATTTCAGGTTACTGTAGACAAACTCAACAAATATAAATGAAGAACATAAATACAAAAGAAATTATTTATTGTATTCTCAGGAAGGAGGAGTTTCCGATGTTTTAATAATTTGCGAAAAATTATAAATATATTAAAAAGAAAGAGGCTTTACAATGAAAAAGAAAATGTTCTTATTAGGATTTTGTATACTAATGGTTTCAACGATAGTATTAGGTTGTTTTAGTGCATCAGCTGCAACCACAACAAGTTCGGGATCGTACATACTTAGTAAGTCCGATCAGACTGAGAAAAAGCATACAAAATCGCTTTCGGTTTCTGGTGGAGGTAGTGCAACAGTCACCGCACAACATTGGAAAGGCAGTACTTTCCCTACATATTCTGATACCGCTTATTCCAAAATTAATAGCAGCAGCGGTTTAAAATCAACAAATGTCAAAGTTTATATTTATAAAACAAACGGTGACTTGGCCGCAAGCGGTTCTTCTTCAAATTATGTAAACAAAGAGGCAGGCTACGGTACTACTGTTGGTAGCACTAAACACATTTTCACGTTGAGCAATAACAGAAATACATTAATATACAATGTTGTGGGAACTCAATCATAAGTAGATATTCAAGTTGAGGGTGTCCTTATACTATAAGGGCACCCTTTTGAGGATAAAGCTAATGTTAAATTTATCAATTAAAATCTTTTGGCATTTTTTAAAAAATAATAAGTTATTGGTTGGATTTCTTTGCTTAATACAGATAATATCTATATTTGCATCTCTTTTTGTGTTTTCGTATTTTGCAAGCTATACAAATGCAAATAAAAAATATGATAGTTCTAAGACCTATACTGTATCGTTTAATGGTGCATTCATCGATGATAATACGATGCTAAAAGAGATAGAGCATTTTAATAATAAGTGTGATTTAGAATTAAATGCCGTCTCCATAAAAGCTAATATTGATGATACAAGAATAATGTTTGACTATCTTTACTATCCCAATCACATTAAGCATGGTAGATATTTCAACCAAGACGAATTTGTGACAAACAAACATGTAATAATATCAGGTGATGAAGGTGTGATAGAAGAGGATAAAATATCAATATGTAATGATAAATATACTGTAATTGGTACATATTCAGTTGGCGGTTATAATATATTGCCTATATCGTCTATAAATGATGTGAAGCATAATAATGAATCTGTATCAATTGTTTTAGATAAATATCCTGATGACGATGAAAATAATAAAATTATTTCTCAATTGACGGAATGCTTTGAAAATGCAGAAATAATCTATCCGGAAAGAATAAAAAATATTGACAGCTTATGGAATGATTCTACTACTATTATATATATAGGAATATTTTTGTTATCAATGATAAATGTAGCATTTGTCTATTTATATATATTAGAAAAGAATAACAAAATTATTTATATTTATAGATTGAACGGTGCGACAAAAACAACTTGCATTTTTCTCTTAGCTAATGTAATTTTCATTATTGCTTTAATATCATTTGTATGTGGATGTATTTTTTCAAGATGTGTCTTGCCAAGCATAATTGAATATGTACAATATGAGGATTTTACATACAGCTTAGGAATATATGATTACATTAGTATGATTATAGTGTACTTTATAGTTATTATTATTACTAGTGCTCCTGTAATTTCAAAATATGTAAAAAATATATCTATTTCCGAAAAAAGATTGGGGTGACAAAATAATGAAGTTAATTAAATTTTCATACCATCTTTTCTGTAAGAATATATTAATGAGCATAATTATAATAATACAATTAGTTGCTTCCACTTTATTATTAAGCGATATTTTAGTTACTGCAAATAGTTACTTCGTTACAGTTGATGAGTACATTAGCAGTGGACTTTCAAATATAAACGGAATAATAGTTGATAATGGCGGTAATCCTGTTCCGGAAAGATTATTAAATAAATTGCCCGAAAATTCAATAGATTATTGTGAATTGGGTGGTGTAGCTTATTGTGGAGAATATAGTCTTTATGGATATAGCAATGAATTTGTAAATGATTATACTCCCGAATTATTAGAAGGAACATGGCTAAACGAGTGTACAGATGATTTAAAAAACATTCCTGTAGTAATACCTTATTTCTTAAATAAACATTTTAATATTGGTGACATAATTGATATTGATTCAGAAAATGGTTTTACGGGAAAGATTGTTGGTATATTAAAAACTTCTTACTACTGTACTTTTAATAATGGCGGTACAGAATTGAATACAAAAGATATGTTAGGCAAAGCAGATGAATCATTTGAAATTCCGTTATTAACATTATATAATTATTTGCCAAAAGAAATTATTAGTACCGGAATGACTGAAGCTATAGTTTTAAAAAATTCAAACGATTTAAATGAAGCTTATAAACTGTTTAGTAATTATTATTATGTCAGAACTTTTTTTGATGTGTTAGAAAACGGAAAAGAAGATGCTTATGCAAGAGTTAGAGCATTAGGTCCGATTCTTTTAACTTTATCTTTAGTTTCGTTGTTTGGAATGATTGGTTGCATTGCTATTTCTACTTATAAGAATCTTTATTTTTATTCCATTTTATATCTATGCGGTGCTTCAACCAAAAAATGTTTTTTGATAAGTTTATTATATACTGTTATCTATATTGTTCTGACATTGGTTGTATTCTTTGTAATATTTATTTTTGTTATGCAAAAAAGTATGTGTTGGCTTAATTATATTGCTATAATAGCTATAATTATGATACTGTTATCATTATCGTTAATTCCTTATAGAATATTAAAGAAAAACCCACCTATAGAAGTTTTTAAATATAAAAGATAATCGGAGGCAACTATGATTGAAATTAAAAATTTGAACAAGATATATTTAAAAGGGAAAAAAAATATGGTTCATGCGTTAAACAACATAAACCTAAAAATTGACGATAGAGAAACGGTTGCAATTATAGGAGAAAGCGGTGCGGGTAAATCCACATTATTACATATTATGTCATGCATTGATAATTTTGACGGAGAATATTATCTTGATAATATTGATATCAATAAACTTAGCGAAAGTAAAAAATCAAAGCTAAGAAGTTCTAAGATTGGAATAGTATTGCAGGATTTTGCATTGATTGATGATTTTACTGTTTTTGAAAATGTAATGACACCCTTATATTTTAACAAAAAAATAAAGGATAAAAAAGGTTCAGTAATGAGAGCTTTAAAGAAAACAGGAATTGCGTCCCTGAAAGCTAAAAAAGTATCACAGCTTTCCGGCGGTCAAAAACAGAGGGTAGCTATATCGCGTGCTTTGGTTACAAGCCCAGAATACATATTTGCCGACGAACCTACAGGCTCATTGGACAGTAAAACATCGGAAGAAATAGTGAAAATGCTCTTTGATTTAAACAGGAATGGAATTACCATAATTATAGTAACACACAATTTAGATATAGCAAATAAATGTCAACGCGTTATTGAGATAAAGGACGGAAATATTATTGAGGATAATTGTTCGTAATTAAAAATAAGAATATAAATGCCGACAAGTTATAGCTTTTAATGCTATTACCTGTCGGCATTATTTTTTGCCTTTTTTGCATTGAAAGCAGAAAGGGCAGTTATGTTTTTTAAAAACAGAAGTCCTCCAATCTACCTGAATTAATAAAAATTCAGATAAACTACAGATTAATAATTTAGAATTATGTTAAGATATATATAATCACAAGGTGAATCATTATGAAAAAAGTGTTTTCAAATAGTATAATTTTAGCAATTTTATGTGCTATATTATTGAGTTTTACTTCTTGTGATGAATACAAAATCAAAAGTAACGAAAAGTTAAAATATTATACTTCTAATGCAGAAGACGATTTTAGTTCTCTTATAAAACAATACAATAAGATATGTTTAGAAAAATATGATGAGTCTTATCAAATAGAGATAATTGAATTTGAAAATAATGATGATATGTGCACAAAAATGTCAACAGAAATTATGGCTGGAGAAGGACCTGATATTTTTTCACTAAGTCAAAAGCTTCCTTTTGAAAAAATGGCGGCTAATAGCACTCTTTTAGATGTCGATGAGCTTATAAATACATATTATTCCGAGATTAACTTTGACGATTATAACGCAAAAGTAATGGAATCGGGAGTGATTAATGGAAAACGCTATTTTGTACCTTTGGCATATTCTATAGATGCTTTTATATCGACAGAGGAAACGCTGGGTAAGTACAATTTAGTCTCAACTGACTTTTCGTACGAAGCATTAAACGATGCTCTTTCGCAAAGCGGAGAAAGCTATTCTCTTTTTGGAAGCACGGAGGATAACTTGAATTTCTTTTATTCATTTTTAGCTCAATTTTTTGACTATAACAGCAGTGAAATTGAATTTGATACTAAAGATTTTTCAGAAAGCTTAGACTATATTTATGATTTAATTAACAACGACACTACCGATGAAAATATTTATTATTTTTTATATGAAAATATAAGTAAAGGTGATTCTGTTTTTTATAAGCAATTTTCGTCATTTGAACTTATGGTCAGAACCTATGCGTATTTGTATTATTATAGCTCTACTCCGGTGCTTGTAAACAATTTCAGTCAAAGTCAAAATATAATTTCTGCATCTGTTGATTTTGGCATTGCGTTCAATTCCAATTGTAAGCATAAAGAAAAGCTGTTACCTTTTATAGAGTATTGCTTATCTGAGAGCATTCAAACAAATTGGAATACAGAATATTGTGCTCTGGCTGTTAACAACAGCACTTTGAAAAACTCGATCGGTTCAGCAGAACAGGCGATTGATTTTGACGAAGACGGAAACATCGACAGTAACGAAGAAGCAATTTTCGAGAAAGCGTTTACCACTGCTTTAAATGATTACGGCTATATGATTGACAATATAACTGAGTGCAGTTTATATAGTTTTTATGATTTGTCCGACACTTATTACAATTCTACGGTTATAGGTGATATTGTCGATAAATATTTAAACGGAGACATTTCCAAGGAGAAATTTATTCGTCAGCTTTCAGCTGCAACAGAATTTTATTTAACGGAATAGACTAAGGTGTATCATGACTAAAAAAAGCACATATAAAATTTACAGATGTGATGCTGGCAAAAGTAGAATAACGGTTAATAATGCAAGAGATATTTTTGCTTGCAGCGTTATGTATGGAAACAATGATTATAGGATTGGTAGTATATATAGCGGTATAAATAAAGAAAGTCAGTCAAAATTTGAATGTGTTACTATTGAAAGTGTAACGCAGTGTAAAAGTTGCGAGATTAAAAGCGTTTGCGGTGGAGAATGTTATGTAAATGCTTATCTGAAAAATAGTGATTTTTATAATCCAATTGATAAAATGTGCAAAATAAAGCTTGAGTTAAACAAGCTAAGCATGTCGTTTGTTAATAAGATAAAAAACAAATCTAGCGTGGTGTATAGCAAACTTATTGATTTTGCTTTTGAAATTAATAGTTATGAAAATACACTTCCGGCAGTGTGGGCTGTCATGAGCTTTTTAAATGCAAGAAATGTAATTGTTAATTATTCTGAAGTGAACAATTATATTGCGAAATATGACAATATAGTAGAAGGTATATTAAACTATCTTAAGAAATTTGATGACAACATATCTTTATACAAAATATACAATGGAAAAGATATGAAAACACCTGCAATTGCTATAATTAACAATACACAATCAAATGCACTTGATTTTTTACATATAGTAAGTATTAATGATGGTAATGTTATTTTCAAAGTTTTTGCATTAGGTAATGCAGATGTAATGAGTTTACCAATATATGAATTTACAAGAGATGTTTCTTGTATAGTTATTTGTTAAGATAGAAATACCTAATAACGCTTATAGGTTTTTCTATATGTTATTCATACGGAGATAAGAATAACTAGTAGAGGAGGTGAAATATCAGTTGTATATTAAATTGACATCAATATTTTTATTGCTGGCAATATTATTATGTTTTGCATCCTGTTCAAAGAATAATGAAGACGGTCAAAAATTAAAATATTATACCATAAACAATGAAGATTCGGTTTGTGTAGAATTGATACAAAAATATAATAATTATTGTCTTAAAAACCTTGATGAGTCATATCAAATTGAAATTGTGGAATTTGATTCGGAAGATACTATGCTTACAAAAATATCAACGGAGATAATGGCGGGGAAAGGACCCGACATAATTTCATTGAATCAAAAATTACCTTTTGAAAAGCTGATTGATAACGGTTCATTTGCGGATATAGATGAGCTTGCGGAATTATACAAATCCGATATAGATTTTGATGACTATAATTCAACAATAATGGATTGCGGAATTTACAATGGAAAGCGATATATTATACCTATAGCTTATTGCCCCAATATACTTATAACAACTCAGGAAATATTAGATAAATATAATCTGGAAAATACTAACTTTTCATTTAAAGAGTTAGAGATACGGTTATCTGACAAAGACCATAGTTATGCGCTTTTTGGTAATAAAGATGAAACATATAAGTTCTTCCTTTCCTATGTTAATGAATATGTGGATTTTTATAATAAAACTACAGAATTTTCAAGCGATGAATTTACCGAGAGCTTAGATTATATTGGAAAAATGATTAGGAATGATAATTCAAGAAAAGAAGGAACTACATGGGATATAACAGGTAATTATTTGTTTCGTACTTCACAATTATCTTTCGACGGTTCTATGATGAGTACGCTAAATTCTTATTTTTATATTTATAATAATAACAGCACGCCGGTTATTATTCCAAACTACAATAAAAAGGCGAATGCAGTATCAGCATTTGTTCAATGTGGTATTGCATTGAATAATAATTCAAATAACAAAGAAAAAGCATTGGCTTTTATTCAATATGTTTTAAGTTATGATATTCAAAAATTATGGAGTGAAAGCAGCTCATCACCATCAATAGTGGTAAGGGCACTGCCTGTAAATAAAGCTGCTTTTGAATATGTAATTGACCATACGTCAAAACGTGTATATGATATTAATGATGATGGAGAGTATGAGAAATCTGAGGAAGAATATTCAGATGAAATAAAAACTAAGTTTTTTAATGAATATTTAGATATGATTAACAGTATAAGCAGTTGTACTTTATATGATTATCTGGAATTTGAAAATACTTATTACAACTCCTCGGTTATCGGAGATATTGTGAACGATTACTTAAACGGGGATATTTCAAAAGAAAAGTTTATACGTCAACTCACAGCGGCAACGGAAATTTATTTAACAGAATGAAGCTGATAAGGAATCATTAACCTCTAAATTACCTATATCTGCTATTGCACACGTGATAATTGACAATTCCTTATTGCATTATGTAGTTATAACTAAAGTTAAGGGTGATACTGTAGTAGTTTCCGACCCTGCAAATGGTTTATATGTTACTTTCAATTATTAATGAAGTGAATTTAACTCAGTGCATATACTTTGGCTTTGTGTTGCAGGAATTTGAAACTTTTATTATCGAAAAATTTAAATAAGGTTTAAAGCTGCTTCCCTAAATAAGAATTATAGAGTGCAATTTTTGTCGGATTTATTACCATTTTTGCAAAAATCAACATTCACAAATATTTTTTTGATAAATTTATAATAAGAAGGTTGATTACAACGAAAAACAAAAATTCATTATCAAGTAAAATTAAGGACGGAGTAAAAAATGCACTATTACAACAGCACATACAAAAGCTGCACTAAATTATGCAAATACGTACAGTCCATGTCTAGGTTTATATCAGGTAACTGGAAAATCAAGTGTTGTATTTCTTGGATAATAATTAAATAGCAACATCATTTCCTATATACTTTTAACATGTTATCCGTAAATTTTGACATAGTTGTATCAATAAACTTTTGTTTAAAGTAAATTATTATTATACAGAGGAGTAAGCTGATGAAAAAATTTTTAAGTATTTTATTGGCAGTCGTATTAATATTTTCTGTTTTAACCTGCGTCGGATGTGAAGCAGACAAAAAAGAGGAGAATACAATTACTTATTATCACTATGAACCGCAAGTATCAACAGTCAGCTCCTTTATATATGATTATAACAAGAAATTTGGTAATACAGATTATAAAATAAATGTTGTTGAGTTTGATGATATGAAAGAAATGGCAAGTCGTCTTTCAACCGAAATAATGGCGGGGAAAGGTCCTGACATTATAACATCAGGTGAATTGGAAATGTTGTCATCATCAACAGAAAAACTGATAAAACAAGGGACATTTGCGAACCTTGATGATATTTTTGACGATGATTCATCTGATGATAAGTTGGATTTATCAGATTATAATTCTAATATTCTCAACGCAGGTGTTTATGAGGGAAAAAGATATTATTTACCTGTTGTTTTTGAACCACAAATATTATTAACATCATCCGTTGAGTTTTCAAAATATTCAGATGATAATGCTGAGAGCAAATTAACATATGACGGTGTGGTAACCCTGAATAACAATATCCTAAAAGATAGAACAAATAATAGATTTTTTTATGACTCAGAAGATTATAAAAGAATTCTCCTTAATTATATTGATGAGCATGTAGATCTATATTCTCAAAAGTGTAATTTTGACAGTGAGAATTTCATGGAATCAATTACTTCGTTAAAAGAGTTTTGTAACAGTAATGAAAATAAGACAGATGAAATTGTGCCTATCTTTTCTGCTTCCGGGCAGTATGAATTATTTGCACTCTATGATGAAATTGCGGCGATTGATAATGACGGAGACAAACCGTTGATTACAAATATGCCAAATCAGGATGGTGCTCCGATAGGAAAGATTATGGATGCAATTTTTATAAACAATAATTCGAATAATAAACAAAAAATACTGAAATTCATTAAGTATGCATTGTCAGAGAAAGTTCAAAGTGACTATTGCGGAGCAAATATCAAAAATTATGAACCCGGTACTTCATGGGGAACCGGGTGGGAGTATCCTGTAAATAATCAATCTTACGATAGTTTATTTAATAAAGCACAAGCGGTAAAATATATTGACAACACCACAAGTGTTTCAGAATCTGATTTTATGTACGCAAAGAACTATATTGATAAAATAAAAGAATATAAGCTTTGCGGATTATATGATTATTATAATACAGAAGTTATAGGCAGTACTGTTGATAAGTTTTTATCCGGTGAATTTAATAAGAATAAATTTCTTAAAGAGCTTAAATCAAGAACTGAAATTTATTTAGATGAATAGTGTTATGCAAAAATTCAAATGTATATTACAAAATGACGAAACAGATTGCGGCCCAGCTTGTCTGGCCGCAATTTTTAGAAAATACGGTTTAAAAGTATCTATAGCAAAAATTCGCGATATTGCAGGTACAGATCGACAAGGTACAAGTGCATATGGACTTGTAAAGGCGATTGAACACTATGGCTTTCAGCAAAAGGTTGTTGAAGCTGATAAGGAATCATTAACCTCTAAATCACCTATACTTCTATTGCTCATGTGGTGATTGACAATTCCTTATTGCATTATGTAGTTATAACTAAAGTTAAGGGTGATATTGTAGTAGTTTCCGACCCTGCAAATGGTTTATATGTTACTTTCAATTATTAATGAAGTGAATTTAACTCAGTGCATATTAATTTCGCTGCTTATCCGTATGAATTAATAAGTGGAGTGTTATTGTTGATTTAAATAATAAAAATTCAGATAAACTACAGATTAATAATTTAGAATTATGTTAAGACATATAAAAAATCACAAGGTGAATTATTATGAAAAATAAAATTGCGATAATTTTAACATTACAATTTATTATTACTGTGTTTGCTTTCAGCGGATGTGGTGAAAGCACAGCTTCAAGCAATTCCTCAAAGCTTACATATTGTGCATACTATGAGGATGCTATTTGCGATATTATTAAAAGGTACAATAAATATTGTACAAAGCATTACGATGAGTCCTATCAAATTGAAATCGTGGAATTTGAATCTCAGGAAGAAATGAAATTAAAAATGTCAACAGAAATTATGGCAGGTGAGGGACCTGATATTTTTTCTTTGAGTCAAAAGCTTCCATTTGAGAAATTAACAGATAGCAAAACTATTGCAGATGTAAACGAGCTTATAAGTGAATTTAGTTATGATATAGGAATAGATAACTGCGATTCAAAAATTATGGATGCAGGAGTGATTGACGGTAAAAGATATTTTATACCTTTGTTCTATTCACCTGATGTTTTTATAACTACAGAGGAAACACTTAATAAGTACAATTTAACATCATCTGAATTTTCTTTTAAAGCATTATCTGAGAAACTTTCAAAAAATAAAAAAGAATATTCTCTTTTTGGAAGTGCCGATGATAATATTGCCTTTTTTTATTCGTTTTTAGATCAATATATAGATTTTAACAGCGGAAATACAGAATTTAACAGCGATAAGTTTTCGGAAGATTTGGATTCTATCTATAGCTTGATTAAGAATGACACTACCGACGAAAATGTTTATTATTTTTTATATGAAAATATAAATAATGGTGCTTCTATTTTATATAAGGAAATGCCTGCTTTTAGTATTATAGTAAAGACATATTCGTGTTTAAAATATTTAGGATCAACTCCTGTGTTTGTAAATAATTACAATATGGATGATGATTCAATTTCTGCCTCTATAGATGTTGGTATTGCCGTTAATGATAATTGTAAAAATAAAGAAAAATTACTGCCTTTCATTAAGTACTGTTTGTCCTGTGATGTGCAAAAAAATATGAGTGAAGAATATATGTATTTGCCTGTAAACAGCGATGCTATGGAAAAATGCATTGATTCAATAGATGAAGCAATAGATTTTGGAGATTTAATTGTTAGTGATAAAGAAAAAGCTATTGTTGAAACTGCTCAAAGTGCGGCGATAAGAGATTATAAATATATTATAAACAACATAACAAAATGTAATTTATATGGGTTTAATTATTTATCGGATACTTATTTTAATTCTTCGGTAATCAGTGATATAGTTGATAAATATTTAAACGGGGATATTTCAAAGGAAAAGTTTATTCGTCAACTTTCGGCTGCTACGGAAATTTATTTGACTGAGTAGGAATGAATTATGAGAAAATCTAAATTAACAAGGAAACAAAAAGAGCATATAGCGGCATATCTGTTTATATTGCCATCATTTTTAGGGATAGCAGTTTTTTACGTTGTGCCGTACATAATTTGTTTTATAAAAAGCCTATACGTTGGAGGCACTTTTGTAGGAATAGAAAATTACATACACCTTTTTCAAAATAATACCTTTTTGCTTGCTTTAAAAAACACATCAATATTTACTGTTGTTGCAATACCGCTTTTAATGGTGATTTCGTTTTTAATTGCACTGTTTCTTAATTCTTTTAAGAAAATATCATCGTTTTTCAGAAGTGCCTTGCTTATCCCTGTTGTAGTCCCGATTGCATCTCTGGTTTGCGTGTGGCAATTAGTTTTTGATGATTACGGTGCAATCAACGGATTACTTAATTTACTTGGATTTAGTACTGTTGAATTTTTTAATTCGGAATGGTCTATGGTGATGATCGTTTTTATTTATGTGTGGAAGTACTGCGGATTTTGTGTGATTCTTTTTACGGCAGGCATTGCCAATGTTTCGCAATCTCTCTACGAAAGCGCAAGGCTTGACGGTGCAAAAGCTCATCAGCTTGTAACTAAAATTACTATACCTATGATTGCGCCAACTACATTTTTTGTTTTTCTGATGGAGCTTATTTATTCATTTAAAATTTTCCGTGAGGTATTTGCTTTGTTTGGCGATTATCCAAACACCAATGTGTATTTTTTGCAGAATTTCATCAACAACAATTATTACAATCTTAACTATCCAAGATTGTCGGCGGCGTCAATTGTCTTATCGCTGTTTATAATTATAGTGCTGTTTATTTTCTTCTGCTTTGAAAGGAAACACAGCTATTCTTGAGAGGTTTGTTATGAAAGATACGGTTATGAAAATACTAAAATATATTTTGCTGATTGCTGTAACTGTGCTGTTTTTGTTTCCTGTCATTTATATGCTTGCTTGTTCATTTATGACAGGTTCACAGGTAAGCGAGATGCTCAATTTTTCTGACGGAAAATATAAAGAACTCAATATGATTCCGAATATGGCAACTTTGGAGCAGTTTTATCAGACTCTTTTCAGGAAACCCGAATATTTGTTGAAGTTCTGGAATTCGGTTGTTTGTACTTTTCCGACAGTAATCGGTCAGGTTGCAGTATCATCATCGGCGGCTTTTGCTTTTGCAAAATTGAAATTCCCGTTCAGGGACAAGCTGTTTTTTATATACATAATTTTGCTCATTTTGCCGTTGCAGGTAACACTTGTTCCTGATTATATGATTCTTGAAAATATGAATTTGCTGAATAATTTTCTTGCGGTAATTTTACCCGGAACTTTTTCTGCATTCGGAATTTGTCTTTTGAGGCAAAGTATAAAATACATTCCCGATTCCGCAATTGAGGCGGCAAGAGTTGACGGTGCGTCATATTTGAAGATATTTACTAATATTATTCTTCCTCAGATTAAGGGCGGACTCATAACACTTGCGTTGCTCTGCTTTATTGATAATTGGAATGTAGTTGAACAACCGCTGATTTATTTTGATAATGAGGGTATGTATCCGCTTTCCGTAACGCTTACTGATGTCGGAAGTTCGGATTACGGCATAATATTTGCCTGCGGAGTTATATTTATGATTCCTGCATTGCTTATTTATCTTTACGGACACAGGGATATTGATTCGCCGTTTGTCGGAACTGATAAGGGATAGGAGAGAGGCTTTTATGAAAAAAGATAAGCTAAAGAGCGTAGTGTTGAAATTTTCAATTGTATTTTTTATTGTGATTGCATTACTTACGTATTTTTCAAAAACAATCAATAATATGCTTCTTCCAAAGGTCAAAGTGGTTTCGGTTCAAACAGGTGTAATTGACGATACCGCAGGTTCAAATGATATGAAAACACATTATCTTTTGCCTGTTTCATCGGTGGATGGGGCAGGCAATACGGGAATAGTATTTGTTATAAATAAAATCGAAAACGGTGATGCAACAGTTGAAGAGGTTTCGGTGGATATATGTAACAGTGACGAGCTGTATTGCGAGGTGACATCGGACTCACTTTTTGGCGACAGTCAAGTTGTATATAAAACAACCAAGAGTATAGAAAACGGTTCAAGTGTTTATATTGAGGAGGAAACAGTGTGAGCAAAAGAAAAATTGTTTCGTTTCTGTTACTGCTGTTGCTGACTGTGAGCGTTTTTATTGCGAATATTATAATTATTGAAAATGCAAAAGGGCAATTACCTGATGTTACTCAATTAACTTATGATAAAAATTCCGAAACTGCTCCCAAAACGGTTTCTGAACTTAAAAAGCTGTTTGAACGGATTACTGACAAAGGCATAGCTTTTTGTTCCGAGGGTAAAGAAACAAAAGTTAAGGAAGAAACCGTAACTACGGTACTTGTGAATGAAAACTGGTTTTCGGATTATAAGACCGAAATTAACGGCGAAAATATTTCGTCCAAAAACATAGATAACAGAGATAAGGTTGCAATAATTGGAAGTTCTCTTGCTCTCAAACTGTTTTTTACAACAGATGCAGTCGGTAAAAAGATTTGCATTGACGGAAATCAATATACAATTTGCGGTGTGATATGCGAAAACGAAAGCTTAATAAATAAGTTTTCTGCTGATGACAAACAGAGAGTGTATGTTCCATATACAACATCCGAAAATTATGGTGACAGAACGGTTGATATGATTGTTTACGATAACTCGGTATATACGGGAGCAATTGTTGAGCAAATGGATTTGCCGCAGTATTATTCGGTTAATCTGAATGAGAAAAATCAAACGCTCTCGTCATTTGAACATATTTTATATATTGCAATATTTATCGGATTTAGCATTATTGCATTGAAGTTGTGGTATAGGTTCAGTAGAAAATTTTTTGAGGAGATAAAAGAAAATCTCAAATTAAACTACTTTCTGAAATCGCTAAAAAATATTCCGCTAAAATATGTTGCACTTGTGCTTGTTTTTGCAGGAATACCTGCCGTGCTTTTGATTATATTTAATATTTGTGATTTCAGCATTTTTATCCCCTCAAAATATATACCGAATGATAACATTTTCGACATTTCAAATTACCTGAATGTGCTTGTCGATAATGCACAAACACTAAACTCACAAAGCCTAACAGGAAATCAAATGCTTGTAAATCTGTTCTCAAGAACATTTACAGCGTCACTGTGGCTGACAATAATATTTTTGATTAGCTGGAA
>ENA-UESG01000303-UESG01000303.1-human-gut-metagenome-genome-assembly--contig:-NODE-303-length-53954-cov-6.551311_pt1 | contig 53954 bp, 48 predicted proteins | sample MGYA00243002_ERZ508003 | MGnify/ENA primary metagenome ERZ508003 (study PRJEB26167, sample SAMN06115514) | human gut metagenome | host: Homo sapiens | place: China:Shanxi | collected 2015-12-02... | reverse complement strand
ATTTCATCTTCATAATATTTGATTCCTTTTAATTCAATAACAATACTTGGCGTCTTCTCTTTTTCTAATAATATTTTTTTATTTTGTTCCACAGCATTCTTGAGTTCAAACTATATTTCTTCAATTTTCTGTTTTTCATCATCTAAATATTCATTTTCTTTTATTTCTTTGATAAATTCAAAAAATGTTATTGTTCTTTCGTTATATTCATTTCTTAATTTAGATAACTTTTCTTTATCTTCCTGATAGCTCTGATCAAAATAATTTTTAATCTCTTCTAAAAAGTCATTTGTAATGGTTTTTTGTTGACAAAATTGGCAACATGCTTTTTCGCCATCCATATGCACATATTGAGTACCTTCGTTCACCCAGTCAGAATTTCCTAACTTGTCTATCAAATCAGAAACAGAACTGTTTTTGTTTCCTACAATCACCTTCGATAATAGCTCAGAGTTTTCTAAATCTTCAACTTTGATTTCAAGAGTTTGAATTAAATTCTTCTCTTTCAACTCACCCTGTAAAGTTTTTGCTTCAGCTTTCAAATCATCTATTGAATAATCTACAACATTTTCAGGACACGATATAGCTATCAGATGATTAAACAATGTTAACTTATTTCCCTTCAACCCGTCTAAACAAAACTCTAGCACTCTATCTCCACCAGCATAATTTGTTTTAATATTCCAAATTTTATTTATATAAGTATCGATTTTCTTTTTATATTCAGCTTCATTTTTTTCTTTTTTTTGGTTCTTTTCTAGTCTTATAGAGCTTAATTCTCTTATTTCTTTACTTACTTTCTCAATTTCTTTGTTAACTTGAGTATTTTTCTTTGATAACGTAAATATCCCGTTTATTCCTTCTGCCTCATAAAAATGGTCTCTTATAAAATCTAAATTATAAACCAATATCGTATCATTATCTTCTAATCCCTCTATAGAACAACTTGAAAAGCGTGGATTTTCTGGCTTATATAAAAAACTAGACAATGTACTCTTTCCAACTCCGTTTAATCCATATAATAAATTTACCTTTTTATCTGTTTCTAGTACTGTAGCCTTTTTAAAACTTGCAACACTATTCATCGTAATCTTTGATATCAAAATTCATCCCCCTTTTTAATAAATTTGTAATCCTTTAATTATTCAGTACCTACTCTTTTTCCTTATGAATAGTCATTTCAACATATCCTAACCATTCCTGATTTTTAGAATTATATCTTTCTTTCAATATATCATTGTCTAATCTCGCAGTTGAACCAGACTTTACCGCTTTAATTGCTGGTTTCTTTTGATGTGAAGTTAACCACCAAATAACTCTATGTGCCGCATCAAAATATGCATCCTTAGTTGTTCTCTCTGTCTCAATTAACATATGCTGAAAATTTCTATTATTAATACAATAATCTTCCGTATAAGCAGCTTGAGATTTTTTATCTTTATATTGTTCTGGTATATAATGAACAGCAAATTCTTTTCTATCCTGCTCTGTATAATAGTCATAAGTTTTAAAATTTTTTATTATATCAAAGTCAAACAAGTTTGACAATTCACCATTAGGTATACATGCAACCACTAGCGTTGGTTTACCATCTCTAGACAATTTAAAACTATATTGATCATCTGTATATATAATCTTCACAACGTATGTTAAGACTGGCCTACGTGTATAATGGTCTATAGATTCTAAATTTGAAACAGTTGGTATATAATCATGATTTGTATTTCTAAAAGAAATTTGATTTGGTTCAACTTGCGTTGACTTAATGTCAACACTATTTCCTATCGTATCTACCGTCTTTACATCTATACATAAAATACATTCATCTGTCATTATCCCCATGTCTGAGCTTATTGGTGATGGATATATACCTGTTATCAAATTATGTAATTGCATATATATATGATGCCTTACAAGTCTTTCGGCTGGAACTTTTAATTTATTTTTCAAATTCCATGTACTTTTAAACTTAGGATAATTTTCTCTAATTTCTTTCTCTATTACAAGTAAATCCTCTATAAATTTATCTGACGAAAATACTTCTTTTAAAATAGAAAAATACTTTTCTTCCATATCTAGAATTTTATTTTGCATTCCTGTTCTTTTTATATTAATTTTTTGACACCCCATACACTCACCCTTTATCCTTTCTTTTTATGTTTAGTTTACATAACAACAAGCCTTCTTACCATTTCTACTTTATTCGCTATTTTACCATAAAAAAAAAGCCAAATCAGCACTTATACTCTTTATGACATTTAAAAAGAGGAGTTTTTAGGCTCCTCTTTTTATAAATTTAATTATTCATTAAAATATCATTTATGCCACCCGATATTAAACGCGCTAATTTAACAGGTACAGCATTACCTATTTGTGTATAAACTCTATTTAAACTACCTACAAACTCATAATTCATTGGAAAAGTTTGTAATATTGCACACTCTCTTGCACTTAATCTTCTTTTCTTATTCACATGAATTTCTGGACTTGTTGCAGTTATTGTATCACTCGGTCTATCCCAATTTGTAATTCTTAAAGATTGTTCATACTTTATTTCTTTTTCAACAAATGTAGTCACCTCTTTATCATATTTATCATCAAATCCAAATATTTTCTTCAGTTCCCACCAATCTTCCGGTTTAGGAATTGAACCGGAATTATTATCTTTTCTAAACCAATGTCCTGCTGTATATGCATATCCAAAATGATCATCTACTCGTTTAGTTGTCCATCCTGATTTATTTCTCCAATACTTAAGATAATCACAAATGTCATGTTGATTAACATCATATTTTCTTCCAAAAAAAGTATCTGCAACATTCTCTGCAGCCATATGATTCTTAATTATTATATTATCACCTTCAATATCATTTATGCCAAGTTCGTCAAACAATATTGATACATCTTTTAATCCAGCTTTATTGGCTTGTTCTTCATAAAATTTTTTGCTTACCGAAAAAGGATGATTTGTAATTCTCATATTACTTAAAAAACCAATTGCTTGTTCGGTTGTTATTGCTGGCAATAGCTCATCTTTTTGGTTTTCATCCGTAACTCCCTCAACATAATGAGTTTTTTGAGGAAAAGGATTTTCTACACCTATCCTATTTCCAATAATCACTACTCTTTCTCTTGTTTGTGGAACTCCATATTCTGCAGCATTAAGAACTCGATAATCCACATTGTAACCTAATTTTTCAAAGTCACTTACTATCATTTGAATGACTTTTCCATTTTCCATCGATAATAATCCTTTAACATTTTCTGCTACAAAAAATTTAGGTTTTTTATCCTTAATAACTCTTAACAACTCTTTATACAAAAAATTTCTTTTGTCTTCCATTGTTCTTCTAGTATTTGCCACTGAAAATCCCTGACATGGAAATCCTCCGATTACCACATCTATGTCATCTGGCATATCATCACTTGATATTTGAGTTATATCTCCTAATACAATTCTATCATCTATATTCAAACCATATGATTCTGTTGCTTCTTTAAAAAAATCGTTAGACCATACAATATCAAATCCCGACTGTATAAATCCTAAATCCATTCCACCTGCACCAGAAAATAATGAAATTACTCTAGGCATTTTTCTTCCTCCATCGCTATTATTTTATCATTTTTTGCTGTCAATGGCAATAACCGCGACATTTTTTTCTATGATACTATATCATAATTGATTTTTTTTTGCAACTATGGCTATTAATTTTTATTATATTTATTTTATCTGCGCTTATTTTTAAGCAAATCATATTCCTTACTACCGATTTTTATTACCTTTTCATAGTCTTCTTTTCTTAAGTACTTTCTAAAATATCCAAGCTTTGTTTCCTTATCCTCCAGTTCATCAATTCTTTTCTGATTTTCCTTTAACATTCTGTTCTTCAATGCTACCTGTCTGCCTAAATCATTATTTTCAGCCTGTAACTTTGTATTTTGATTTTTTGCTTTCTTCAATTCCTTTTCCACTTCAAATTTTTCAACAAAATATTTTCTTGCTGTCGCTACAATTCCCTTAAACATTCTATTTACCTTCTTAAGAAAAGGCATTACGATTTTCTCACGATATGTCCTTGCTGACATTAATCCTTTTGGTTCCTCCGGGCCTTTAGCAATCATCCTTTCAAATTTGTTTATCTCTGATTCGCCCCAGTGTTCCACGTCATTGGTTTCTTTTATTTTCTTATAGGTGTTTTCAAGCTTCTGCTCTGCCATCTGATTTTCAAAAATCTTTTGACCTATTTCTCTATCGAGCTGCTTTTTATCTTCTAAAAGTTTTTCATATTTCTCATTTTCCTTTTTTACCTTATATTCCTTAACTTTCAAATCATTATTGCGACCTTTTTCCTTTCCTTTCAGAAATTCTCCAATCCATGCGAATGACCTGTCCTCTGCGTATTCTCTTATTCTGCCCTGCAATACTTTTTCAAGAAATTCCTTTGTACAAACCTTTCTTTTTGATACCTGCTTTGACATTCCCTTCTTAAATCCGTCAGCTACTGGAACTGCCACCACGTGCATGTGTGGGCTTGCCTCATCATAATGTACCACAGCATTTGCCACAACAAGGTTTGGTGCTTCCTTCTGTAACATGTTAAGCATTTCCTTAAAGGCTGCATCCATCTTTCTTCGCTTGTTAGTATTCTTATCCCAGAACTCCTTGTCTCCTATCTGAAAAATAAGTTCCACTGCCATGTCTTTGTTTGACTTTGCTGTCTTTTCAAAGTAATCATCAATCTTTCTGTCATCCCTTGTCTGCTTTTTGTTATATTCCCTGACTGCTTCGTCAAACTGTTCCTTATATACTTTTTTTACATCCTGCACTAATTTATCCGTACCCCATAAAATTACAATGTTCTCCTTATCGTATTCCAAGGAGCGGTACTTTCGTAAATTGTGCTTTGCAACACCTGTGAGTTTTGCCTTGCTGTTAATGGCACTGTTCTTCTGACTCAGGTGTGCTGAATATGATATTCCTGCCATAATCTCACTCCTTTTTTCTTTTATTGTTTTGATACGTGCGGTGACACCTGCACGTTGTTAGTCTTTAGTAGTCTGCCCGAGGCATATTGAAAACGGGTGGTTCTTATCAATTTGGCTCTGCCATAATTGATAACCCCCTAGCAGTTCTGTCAATGCCACAACTGCGGGGGCTCTGCCGAGGGCTTATACAGCTGCCCTCACTGCCCTACTTATAACCTGTCAAATGGCATTTGGTGGTTGCTGTAATTGTAATGGCAGCTACATTATGTTTAACCTGGGGACTCGAAGTCCCGAGGTTCTCACTCCAAAAGAAAGTGACATCATGTCACTAACTTTTAACTGTATCCAATCCTTTTTGGTTCTCCCTGATTATTCTTTAACCTGCAAGTGTCACTTGCAGGTGTTGATATTATCAACGGGAAACCTAATTATGTTGCAAGCTGTTACTACCATCTAAAGTCCCGGTGCATTCCAACGGCGTCAAGATATTTCTGTCTGTACTCTTCCCTCTCTTCTTTTGTAGGTGCCATTTTACTTTTTGTGTAATCCTCGTGCCTTGACATTTTGCTTAGTTTTTCTTCCAATTCAGAAATTATAAGATTATTAATTTCTTCATTATCTTTCATGTCTAATATATGATACTTAATCAAAGCCATCATTAATTCATTGCTTATCATTCTGTTTTTGCTCATTTTCAAGCCTCACTGTTTTGTAATCAATCTTGTTCCGTGTCGATGCGTGACGGTTGTGACGATGATTTACGTACCATAAAACATCGTCACCATCGTCACCATCGTCACGCTTTACTCTTTTTCATATTCCAAAGTTATGATTCTGCCATCGTGACAACGCTTATTGTCATACCTAATGCCATAATCCTCATACAGCCTTCCTGCCTTAATGTTCAACTGTCTGGTCAGCTGATTCGGAACTAAATCAATCTCCGGTATCCTATCCATCAGTTCACTTGCCGTTCCCTGAAAACATCCTGCTTCCATCAGATATGTATTAACAGCAGAAAGTACTTTGTCTTCCGGCTCTTTCCACAGCTCTGTTTCAGCCTTTTCAAATTTCCACAAACACAACTCAGATTCAAACTTAAGATAAAGTTTCTGGTCCTGTTGGTCTCTTCCTGTTATGTCAACGGTAGCCTTTAGGTCAGTTCTTTTTTCCTTCTGCATGATGAAAGCTCCGTCAGCTGCACCAAGCAGTCCGTTTGTTCCCGATATCATTTCAAAGGCATCTGATGAATCCATCTTTCTTGTGTGATGAACCACCAGAATGCAAATGTTATGTTCATCAGCAAAGTGTTTTAGCTTTGTAATGATGTCATAATCGTTTGCGTAACTGAATTTATCTCCACTTATTTCCTTGATTTTCTGCAGTGTGTCAATGATTACAAGTCCTGTATCAGCATGAGCCACAAGAAACGCTTTAAGCTGTTCTTCCAGACCTTCATTGAGATTTTTGGAACGTGTGGCGAAGTAAAAATGCTCTGCCACATCAATTCCAAACATTCTTGAAAGTCTCTGTTGAAGTCTTGCATAATCATCTTCCAGTGCCAGATACAGCACTGTTCCCTGATTGGTCTTATGCCCCCAAAGGTCAATTCCTGCACTTACACAGAAACCTATTTCAGCCATTAAAAACGACTTTCCAACCTTTGGTGCACCGACAAACAGATACACTCCGTTGTAAATCAGATCCTCCACCAAGGGCTTCTTAATCGGATATACCGTGTCATAAAGTTCTTCCATTGATACTGTTTCCAGATTTTCACCCACCGGGGTACCGGTGGATTGCAAATTGCGGGCACAATTATTATCTGTTATACTGTTAGTGTGTTTGGTAACACTTGGTGACTGCCCGTTATCTGCGCCAACAGATATGTCATGGGCAGTCGCTGTTATTTTATTATCCATTATTCTTAATCCTCCTTCATTCCGTTCATTGTCACTGCAATAAGTTCAATTACCTCTGTCAAAACATCATCAACCTCACCTGCACCTGTAATTCTTTTTAACTCCTCGTACACCTCATTAAGTCTGTTTTTTAAGGCAATATAAACCCTTGGATTTCCATTTACCACAATTTCCTTTTCACACAGCCTGCGGATAATGTATTCCTGTTTTGTAAGTCCTGACAGGGCAACCTTATCATTAATGATTTTTGCCTCTTCCTCAGAAACCCTGAAAGCTACTATCTTCTTTCTCCAACGACCGTGACTGTCCAATGATTTTTCCATTATTCCTAACTCCTTTCCTCTTCAAGTTTTCTTGCCATTTCATCCTGCTTGTTTGGATACATGTGGGCATATTTGTAAGTAATGCTGATTGCTTCATGCCCTACCCTTTCAGCTATGTCAAGTGCTGAAAATCCTCTGTCCATAAGCAGTGAAATGTGTGAATGTCTAAGGGCGTGTATGTTGATTCTCTTAATTCCTGCCTTCTTGGAGCCTCTTGTGATTTCGTGTCCAAGATACCCTTTTGACTTAAAGAAAAGTCTCTGGTCAGGCTTTAAATCATAAAAGCATTTCATGTAATCCTTAATCTCATCTGCCAGAAACTGTGGAATCTTCACCACCCTGTTACTCTTTTTTGTCTTTGGAGAAGTAATGATTTCACGCCCCTTTACCTTCTGATAATTCTTGTTGATTCTCATTGTGTTATTTTCAAAATCAAAGTCTGCCGGAGTAAGTGCCAGTAGTTCTCCTTCCCTGACACCTGTCCAGTACAATACTTCAAATGCATAAAACGATAATGGCTTGTCCATGACTGCTTCCGAAAACTTCAGGTATTCTTCCTTTGTCCAGATTTCCACTTCCTTTTCAACGTCATTTTTCATTGTCCCGACTATTGCCGCAGGATTTGTGGATAGCCCATAATATCTTTTTGCAAAATTAAATATTGCGCTAAGCTGTGCGTGAATCGTTCTTAAGTAACCTGATGAATAAGGCTCTCCCTTTTCATCCCTGTAATTAAGCAGTTCATTCTGCCACTCCATTACATCCTTTGGTTTAATCTCATCCATTCTTCTGTCCTTAAAGTAAGGAAGGATTTTATCTCTTGCCACATATGATTTTGTCTCAAAGGTGGTTTCCTTTACCCTTGCCTTCTTGTCCCTTTCGTATATTTCATAAAAACTTCCAAATGTCATGTTCAATTGTCCGTTTTCGGCTTTCTTCTTATTTTCAAGCCAAAACTCCGCTTCTCTTTTTGTGTTGAAGCCTCTTTTCTGTGTCTGTCTTCTTTTTCCGGTAAAGTCAGTATAGCGATAAACAGCTCTCCATTTTTTCTTATTATTTGCCATGTAAGAATAAACGCTCATGTTCATCACCTTCCTTTAATAAATATTTTCTAATCACCGCTGTACATTACTTTTTTTCTGAAATAAGAAGTACAGACACGTCCTGCTACCGTGATGATGCCTTTTTCTTCCAGTTCCTTATTAAGCTGTCTTACAATCTTGTAAGCCTTGGACTTTGAAACAGAAAGTTCTTCGGCAACATCGTCGACTGTCATAAAGTTCTTTTCCATGTTTTTTTCCTCCTGTATTATATTTCTTAAACATATTTGTTTAAGTTAATGTGCATTATATTAAACTTTTTAGTTTAAGTCAATAGAAAAATTAACTTTTTTTGTTTAAGTTTTTCTTGATATACATTTTTACCTATGTTATACTGACCATAGCGAATTTGTTTAAGTTATCCCGCATTGGGAATTTTTATGTTAAATTGGAGGTTTGTTATGGCAATTGGTGAAAGAATTAGAACTTTTCGCAAGCGTAAAGGTTTAACTCAAAAGGAATTGGGAGTTCAGTTAGGTTTTAAGGAAAGTACTGCTGATATCCGCATGGCTCAATATGAAGCAGAGAAACGTGTTCCCAAGGATGATTTGATTGAAACTCTTTCTTCCATTTTGGAAGTTTCTCCTGCGGCCATTAATGTTCCTGACATTGATACTCATGTGGGAATTATGCAGCTTCTGTTCACTCTTGAAGATATTTATGGTATATCCGTCAGACAGGAAGGAAGTCATGTTACCCTTGACTTAGGTGCCATCCACGACGCTTTAGGTCATGAGGCAAAGTCCTGGGCAAAGATGAAGTCCAAGCTTGATACCGGAGAAATCTCCAAGGAAGAATACGATAATTGGAGATACAACTATCCGGCTAATACTCACGGATATCATAAACTAATTGATTTATAAAAGAGCATAAAAAAACCTTACTGACTCCTCAAAATCAGTAAGGTTTTTTCATTTATACATATGGGTAAATTGTTTTAGTGTTGCCATATCGTTGCCACGATATAATCACTACCTCTCACAATGCCCATAAATAAAGGCTTTGTGGGATTTTTGTGTCTATTCAAACTCCTACTCGCAAAAATTTACTCCTTTATAAAGTAGGATATTTATTGTATTTAAAAGTTCGTTTCTGTACTGTTTTAGTATTTTTTGCATATAGTCTAAGACGAAAATATTGTCATTTTATTGTCACGAGTCAATATCGTTGTAGTCGTTCTTGCATGTATGACAAACTGGAAGTTATATATGCCTTTGCAAATATACCATATCTATTAACTGTACACCGCCCTCATAAATTGGGTGGTTATAATTGTCTGTAAAGAAATTTGGAATACTGTGAGAACGAACAAATCCACATTTTTCATAAAATGGTATTGTCAGTGGACTATCACCAGTTCCAACTTGCAAAATAGAATATTCTTTTTCATATTTATTGGCAAGAAAATCAATCATTACTTTGCCATATCCCATTCTATGATATTTCGGATCAACCGCTATATTCTTGATTTCAAGTATTCCATTACCTTCATCGGTGACAACACATTCAGCTTTTACATCATTATCTTCAATCACATACATAGTTCCTTTTTCAAGATAGCAATCAACCATGCTCTCCTGTTCATCAGCTAATAACAATAATGATATAAACTGCTTTTTATTTTCGTTAACTTCTCGAATTTTCATACAACTTGTTACTCCATCAATTTCCATCCATTTTAATTCATCAAACTGGAAGTTATCTTTTTCTTAATGGCAATGCTATTAAATTTCCCAATAATGCAATAACAGCATATCCAACTACATAAACCCATGCACTTGAGTTATAAAATATAAATATGGATGGCGCAAACATTATTGCTACAATCAAAATATACCAGAAGTTAAAACCATTCCTAATCCCATAAAAAACAGAGGTTATTAAACATATTAGAGGAATAATTACTAACATAACAATCATTGCACTTCCTGTGTCTTTTATAAACCAAGGAACGATATAAAAATCTATCAGCAACAGTAGGTAGAAAACCATGTTCTTTTTTAATTTATCCATCATATCATCATCCTTTTAAATTCCGATTTGTATATCAAATCTATTTCTACACATTATATCATCTTCATCTTCTAAATTCCATTTTTTTCTCACCTCGTCCATCTCTACTTTTTTCTCTCGCTGATACCTTTTCTTGTACATTTCCCATATACTCCCTAACGTTCTCATCCAACATTTCTTTAGCATTCTCCGCCCTGTCAACGGAATCTTTATACGCATCCATTTCCATTCTCTTTCGATTAAATTTTCTTATAACTTCGTCAACATTTGTACCATTTAATTTTTTCAACAACCTTTTTTCTAAGTCCTTGGCTGTTTTCTCCTGCTTTTCCAACTGCACAATTTCATCTTTTAACTTTTTCTTTCCTCCAAACATCCTGTATTCTTTTCGGTCCATTTGGTCTTTTGCCTCTCTTATTGCCATATGCACTCCGTTTAATGCTCTATGATTTTCCAATAATTCATCAACCATTTTTGCATACTGCTTATACTCCTTAACCGGTTGCGGTGGCTTTGGTGCAATTGTCCCTCTAAATATCCTAATTAATCCCTTTAAACAATCACATGCCATTTCAACGGCTTTTTCAAAAACTCCGGCAAATATTCCTACGCCTGCACTTTCCCTTGATGACTTGTTTTTCCTTAATCCACCAACTGTCTTTGTTTCCGTCTTTCCAAATTTATTTACATTCTTAAGTATCTTTTCCTCTTTAATGGTTCTAATGTATTTTCTTGGAACCTGATAAAACAGTCCTTCATCAACTGTACTGTTCCATTTAATTCTCACCTGATTGTTTTTTCTTATCTGCTCTGCTTTTGGATTATTTTTTCCAATCTTTTTTGTTGGCAGATAAACATCTTTATTGTTAAACACCTTTAGTTTGTCCTTATCATTTAAGAAGGAATTGATGTGCTCAGTGTACAGTGTTTTCATTCCCTTTAGAAATGACCTTGCCTTAAACTCCGCTTTCTTTTTTGAAAATCTGTTGTACTCATAAACCTGACCTTTTCTGATGATATTACATCCTTTTCTTACATTCCCATTGTCATCCAGTATCTCCTTTTTGGTCCTTACATGCTTTCCTGTTTCATCATAAAACATGTTTCGTGTGGCAATTTTCTTTATGCCGTTTTTCAATTCCTCTCTTTCCGAAAATATCAAATGAATGTGTAAGTTTGTTTTTGTCTTGTTGTGATGCATTGCTGCAATGCAGTTTACTCCGTAAGTTTTTCTAAACAGCTCAGTAAAATCTTCCAATACCTTCTGTTTGTCCATGTTACAGAATGGTTCGGGTAATGCAATAATAAGTTCTCTTGATTCGATACACTTTCCGGCACTTCCGCTTTTCTTAAATTCCAGTCTGTTACACCTTGTAAGATCATGCCAAAATGTATCGTCTGTTGTATTGTAAACTGCATACAGATTTTCCTGCCTTTTGGGATTTGTAATGTAATCTATGCGCCCTTTTAAATTACCTAACTTGCTTATCTGAATAAATGAATTTCTAGCCATATATTTGTTCCTCCTATTCTTTAATTTTTTATATTTAAGTAAAATAAAAGCCCCCTGCAAGGGCGAAATGCAAACCCTTAAGAGCATAAAATCGTAAGATTTTGTGCGATGGGTGTATTTCGCTCTCAATCGCCGAGGGCTAATCTGCTTTCCTTTTACCTTTAGTTTTTCCGTTGCTACCGCATATATTATTGCCGACTTGTCTGCTCTACCACCTGCAAGTGCCACTTGCAGGTCATTAACATTAAGCAGAAATTTACCAACGGAAATCCTCCGGGATTTCCTTTCTGTCAAGATAATCTTTTCTTGCATTTTCTCTCTCCTCTACCGATTCGGCAATCTTGCTTTCTGTATAAATGTTTCTCAAAATCATCTTATCCATCTTATCTTTAAGACCTGCTTTAATCAGTTCCTTTTCGTCCTCACGACCATATATAAAATACTGATATATCATTCTAAATAAGTCTTCATCTATTTTTATCTGTTTAACCTTTTCATACATGCAAATCTCCTTCCGTAAATTGAAAATGTCAATCGACTTTAAAAAACTTTATTTTTTTAGTTTTATTTAGCCAATTTACAATCTACGATTTACAAATTTCAAAACATCCCATAAATAAAGGGATTGAAGCCATTCTGATGTAAATTGGCTCTTTTTTTTACGTCATTTCCAATTTACAAATCCATTATTCTGATTTACAAACCAGCCAATTTACATAACAAATTTACATTCTTAAAAGTAACTGACATCATGTCACTTACTTTTTCTCTGCCATTTCATCAGATTCAGTTTTAAGATTTTCCAACGTTTCCTGCTTAAAAGGAATGTCCTCATTCTTCTCTATTTTCTCAAAACCCTTTGACTTTTTTCTCTTCCATGCAAGCTGGGTTCCGTACCCTTCCTTAATGAATCTGTGACTTTTTACCTCTTCCCACTGTTCTGCAAATTTAAGCCTCATGATACTCGTAATCTCTCTTGATTCATACTGTTTCGGCTTGCAGTTTTCGTGGTGCAGTGCTCTCTCGTAAATCATCTGAACGCATACAAACTCCTCATCCGTCATTTCAAGAAACATCTCAATGATTCCCACAAGAGTATCCTGAGGCATGCATTCCTTCTGAAATTCAATGAGTTCTTTTTCCAACTTCTTATTAAATACAAGTTTAGTGTTAATGCCCTTTTTATACATATTCATTATTTCAGCCCAGCACTGTTCTATGTAAGCCCTTGTTTCTTCCTCATCCTCCAACGGATGATGCAATGCCTTTTCCTTATTTACCATTACCGGTACAAATCTTCTGTTACCTGTTCGGTCAAATGGCAGGAAGTCGGCATTATTGGAAGAACCCACAAATATGCACTGTCTTGGTCTGTCCTCAGGATGGGTTTCATATGGTACCTTGTAAGTTTCACTTTGACGGCTTAAAAATGACTTAATGTCCTCAACACTTCTTGCATTACAGGTTGCAAGCATTTCCGCCATTTCAATAATCCAGTGTCCCTGAATCTTACGAAACACGTTGTCATCATCAAGTTTTCTTAAGTCATCCGAAAACCACTCATTTTCCATTGCAAGAAGTCTTAGAAAACTTGACTTTCCTGCACCCTGCCCACCTACAAGACAAACCATATATTCAAATTTACATCCGGGATGGTAAACCCTGTACACCGCTCCCATCATCATTATTCTTGTTGCTTCAAATATGTAATCACTTTCATCTGTTCCAAGATATCTTGGCAACAGATATCTAAGCCTTGATTTTCCGTCCCACTCCAGACTTTCCAGTTTGTCTATAATGGGATGATAATGGTTGTTATTTCCTACAATGTCAATTGCACGCTTAATATTTTTATCTCTTGTAATGCCGTAAAACTTTTCCATTCTAAGCATTATGTTATTAAAATCCGTATCGGTAAAAGTTTTTGAGCGTCTTCTCCAGTACATTTTCTTAACAATGTCTGTCTTACAGGAAAGTTCATTACGCCTTATTGCATCCTTTAACATTGGGTCATTATTTAAAACTTCGATGACATTTTCAATGGTTTGTCTCGGACTTCCATCAGAACGTTTTTTCAGGCTATCCCTTATAGCCTCGATTTCTTTATTATCTGTGTCCTCCACATTGGAGGATTTATTCATTACTGTATTATTCATTTTTTCCTCCGTTATTTAAAAATTTTATTGTTATTGGAGGTAACCCCTGATATAATTTAATTGGTGATAAAAGTAGCGGGGACAACCTCCTTGTTACCTTGTAAGTCTTAAGCTTATTGCTTAGGGCTTTTTTTGTTTGGATTCCATAAATATTCAGCTGCATCTAACATTTTTATAATTGCAGATAACATTGCCTTATATTGTTCTTCCAAATTTGTTAGTTCTTCTGAATCGATCGCACCTCCATCCTTTTCAATTTGATGTGACAATTCAACTAAATTTTTCTGCATTGTTTTGAGTTCCTCTACTAATGGATCTATCGTTTCTTTTTTGCCCACTACACAAATCCTATTGTAAATACACGATTTCACAAAATAGTTTTGCTTTGTCATCCCACTTACTTTAATATTTGCATCAATCTGAGCTCTTTCAATATCACTAACTCTAAAACTAATTGTTGGCTTTTTATGTACTCCCGGCATAACAACCTTCCTTTCTATAAATCTTCTAACATATCAACGAGTTTATCCTGACTATCCGGATATAAATGACTATAGGTATTAAGCGTTGTCTCAATCTTTTCGTGTCCAAGTCTTTCCTTTACTTCTAGCGGTGAGCATCCCTTATTTATAAGCAATGATGCGTGTGAATGTCGTAAATCATGTAATCTAATCTTTTTAACACCTGTCCTCTTCACAATCCTCTCCATCTCATGTGTTAAATAACTTTTAGTAAATAGAAATATTCTATCAGTAGGCATAATTCCATACAATCTGCTAAAGTAATCCTTTAATTCATCTCGTAGAAATCTTGGAATCATTATTTGTCTTTTACTTTTTTCCGTTTTAGGCGTTGATATTACATCCTCACCGTCTATTCTTTGAAAAGATTTATTTATATCAATTCTTCTCGTTTCCAAATTAACATCCATATATGTAAGGGCTAACAATTCTCCTATTCTCATTCCTGTCCAATAGAGCATTTGAAAAGCCATATAAGACATTTCCTTGTCTTTTGCACCCTCTATAAATATTTTGTACTCATCCAAAGTCCAAAACTTCATTTCATCTGCTTTTGACTTTCCTATTGTTCCTGCTTTTCTACAGGGATTACTTGGTAAACCTCTAAAATTAACAGCATAATTAAACATTGCACTTAACTGATTATTTACTGTTTTTAAATATGTTTGCTTATATCCTTTATCCAACAATTCATTCTGCCATTTTCTAATATCTAATGGTGTTATTTCACTTAACACCTTATTAGCAAAAAATGGGCGTATCTTAAATTCAATAATGTACTTCTTTGTTTTCATAGTATTTCCTTTAAGTCTTTTTTCCATATCTTCGTAATACTCGTCGATAAACTGTCCAAACGTTAATGAAGTATCACCTTTTTGTCTTTGTAGAAAATTCATTGCCCATTCCTGTGCTTCGCTTTTAGTTTTAAAACCTCGTTTAAATTTCTTCTTTCTGTTGCCTTGCCAGTCTGTATAGTAGAACTGCACATACCAAGTTCCTTTTTTCTTGTCTTTCGTCAAATTCATTTTTCAATTCCTCCTATCATTTTTAAAGTTTTAATTTACTACTGCATTACCTGTAAGCCGTAATATTTTTCTTCAAAATATTTTGCCGGAACCTTACCTGCAATAATGCGATAACCATTTTCCTGCAACTCTTCATTTAACTCATGGATTGTCTTATAAGCTGTTGCCCTTGATACTCCAAGAATTTCCATAATCTGAGTTGCTGTTAAATATGTATTTGTAACATTAACCATAGTCCTTACCTCCTCATCTTTATATTTCACAACCCCAAACGTTTTCAGATACATTTGTTTCTGTTGTGTTGCATTTCATTATACAGATACTTTTGTATCTTGTCAAATATTTTTTTATGTTTTTTTATATAGTATTACTAAATGGACAGATTAGTGTTATTCTGCTAAAATACAATATTTTTGACACTTTTATAATATTTTGATACAATGTTTAACAGCAGATACAATTGTATACGTTAGGAGGATATGTTATGACAATTGGCGAGAAGATACGTACTTTAAGAAATTCTAGAGGTTATTCTCAAAAACTTTTAGGCGAATTAGCCGGAGGAATCAACGAAGTTACTATTAGAAAATATGAGGCTGGAGACAGAAATCCTAAACCGGACCAATTAGAAAAGATTGCACGTGCTCTAGGCACTTCTGTTATATATTTTATGGAATCAAACATAGAAACCGGAGCTGATGTTATGGCATTACTCATGCAGCTTGATAGAAATGTTGGATTAAAATTTGACTATAAGGTTGTTGCAGGTAAGATTGACCCTGCATCCATAAATATTAGTTTTGACAATAATCATATCAATGAACAACTTGTAGAATATATTCTTGCTATGGAATTTTTAAGAAGAGGAACTACTTCTTGTAAGGAAAACCCTGAATATTCGGATGATACTAAAATTAATTTTTTGAAAAGCTATGAAGAAGACTATGAAGGTCTCAAACAGGAGTTATTAAATGATCAGGAGATTGTTAAGGTAGACAAAGATATATTTGAGCTATAGATATGAGAAAACGGAGCAGTGTGAATGCTCCGTTTTTTATATCTATTATTTAATTTTCAATATGTAACGCACTTAATTATATATGTCCAGCAACTATTCTGTTTGATTTTCTACACCGTTATAAAAAGTTTTTGATATTGTTTTTAATTCTTCAGCCACTTCAAACGCGGTTATTACTTTGTTAATATCTGATTTTTTAGTCTTTGTTTTCTCTATACCATTATCTATTTTTTCTAATGATTCATTTATACTAGATTTATAAGCCTCTCTCAATGGAACAATCATATCTTGAACTACTTTGTTTATTCCATTTATAACTTTTGAAAAATCGTAATTTTCCAATATCCTTTGAGTCATTTTTCCAATTGATAATGCAAAATTACCAAGTATATCAACATAATCTACGTTCTCAAAATCTTTGTCTTGTATTTTTATAATAGCCTTGCTTAAATCCTTATTCAATTCATTTAATTTTTTATTAGTACATTTGTACTCTCCCTTTGTTATTTTTTTTGAATGTGCAACTTTGTTCCTCAAATCATGTATTTCATAAATCTTTTTCTCCCATTTTTGCTGTTTGCCCAATATTTCGAAATTTCTTTCCCATAAACTACATGGTCTCATTTCGTTTATTAATTCTATTAATTCTTCTTTTTCCTTATTTTTTATATCGTCTTTTTTAAGTTTATTTTCGAAAAAATCTATATAATTTATCTGACGTTTTTCAAACAAAAATCTTTCCATTGAATCTAAATCAAATTGTTCTAATGTATCACTTAAAGATAAATTCCCTTTAGCCTTTGCAACTTTTTTCATACCATTTAGCTGTTCTTTCGTAATAGTCTTATTTCTCCACTCACTACCAAATGCTTTTGTTAAAACCAATAAAATCATCTGCCTAAGTAATCTCTCAAAATTTCCATACTTTGGATATAGTCTTTCACAAAAACTTGCAGAAACACCATCATAAACTCTAATAATATCTATATATTTCTGTTCTGGAGATTTTACAAGACATTCATCTAAATTCAATAACACATCTTCTCCTTTATTCACTCTAAGATTAGATGTAATTTCTAAATAATATCTCTGCGAATTTTTCTTATGTCTAATCGAATATTTTACAAAATTTTTGTCATCTATAAGTATATATTCACTCTGTCGCCTATAACCACTATCTTCCAAACATGAAAAAATAATTTGCTCAAATGTTCTATTATTATCTTTTGTTTTTTCCAAAATTATATAACTCATTTTTATTTCTGCCACGAATTTACCTTAGACCTTTCTACTCTTAAATTCTTGTTCCATTCTTATTTATTAAATAATTTTAACATTTTAGAATCAAAATAGAATCACTCTTATATAAAAGTATCCCACAATGCCCATAAATAAAGGCTTTGTGGGATTTTTGTGTCTATTCAAACTCTATAGTTCCAGGTGGCTTACTTGTCAAATCGTACATTACTCTATTGACCCCGCGCACCTCGTTTATGATTCTACTCATTACCTTTGACAATACTTCGTAAGGTATTTCTGCAGCTTCTGCTGTCATGAAATCTACAGTATTTACTGCACGAAGTGCAATGGCATAATCATATGTTCTTTCGTCGCCCATTACACCTACGCTACGCATATTTGTAAGTGCTGCAAAATACTGTCCTATTGTTTTATCCAATCCGGCATTTGCAATTTCTTCACGATAAATTGCATCTGCATCCTGTACCATTTTAACTTTTTCGGCTGTTACTTCACCGATGATACGGATTCCAAGTCCCGGACCTGGGAAAGGCTGACGGTATACTAAATATTCAGGTATACCCATTTCTAAGCCGGCTTTTCTTACTTCGTCCTTAAATAAATCACGAAGTGGTTCGATTATTTCCTTAAAATCTACACAGTCAGGTAATCCACCTACGTTGTGATGTGACTTAATTACTGCTGATTCGCCACCTAAACCACTTTCAACAACGTCAGGATAAATTGTTCCCTGTACAAGGAAGTCAACTGCTCCGATTTTCTTTGCTTCTTCTTCAAAAACTCTAATAAATTCTTCACCAATTATTTTACGCTTCTGTTCAGGTTCTTTCACTCCTGCTAACTTGCTGTAGTAACGTTCCTGTGCGTTTACACGGATAAAGTTTAAGTCATATGGACCGTCAGGACCGAATACTGCTTCTACTTCGTCACCTTCATTTTTACGAAGTAAGCCATGGTCTACGAATACACATGTAAGCTGTTTTCCAATGGCTTTTGAAAGCATTACTGCTGCAACTGATGAATCTACACCACCTGACAATGCACATAAAACCTTACCATCGCCAACTTTTTCACGGATAGCCTTAATTGATTCTTCTACAAATGAATCCATTCTCCAGTCTCCTGAACACTGGCAAATTCCACGAACGAAGTTGTATAACATCTTTGTTCCTTCCTGTGTGTGAAGTACTTCCGGATGGAACTGTATTGCATAAAGTTTCTTTTCTTCGTTTTCTGCTGATGCACAAGGGCAATCCTTTGTGTGTGATGAGATTTCAAATCCCGGTGCCACCTGTGATATATAATCAAAATGACTCATCCAGCAAACTGTTTTTGGTGAAACATCTGCAAAAATCTTTGACTGAGTCTTGTCTATTAATACTTCTGTCTTACCATATTCACGTACATCTGCACGTTCTACTTTTCCGCCTAACACATGCATCATAAGCTGTGCTCCGTAGCAAAGTCCTAACACTGGAACGCCTAATTCAAATAATTCTTTTGAATATGTTGGAGAATCGGCTTCATAACAACTATTTGGTCCACCTGTTAAGATGATACCCTTTGGGTTCATTGCTTTGATTTTTTCAATGTCTGTTTTGTAAGAATATATTTCACAATATACATTACATTCACGAACACGTCTTGCAACCAACTGGTTATACTGACCACCAAAGTCAAGAACGATTACTAATTCTTTCTTCAATGTATTTCCTCCTAAAATGGTGCCTGCACCATACTACTGTAAAAGGTAATTGCTATATAAAATCTAATTACCTGCTAATTTTTAATTCTACCCTATTTTTCTATTTAAAACAAGTACACTGTACTAACTTTTATAATTCCCATAACTTATAACCTGACTGCTCTCTATATACAAAATATTTTTAAACTTATACATCTTTCAGACTCATAATATACTTTCACACGTTCCTAAATTGTAATATCATTTCAAGTACTTATAACGAAGTAAGAGCACCTGCCCTACTTCCTCGTATGACAGATGCTCCCTATTTCAATACCCTAACTTTACAATTTTGTTAACAACCGCAGGTACTTTTTATTAAATGAATCTTCTCGGGAATTTCTTCTGTACACTATTCGTTTCGATCGCATTCCGAATATCTGTATACCTAGTCTATTCCTTACTATTTGTCCTGCTTCGACTTCACTATCTACCTTAACCATAAGATGTTATTCTTCATTGAATTTTCGTTTTGAATAATTCCTATCCTATCCAATTCTTTGTAACACCTCATCCAATAATCACTACTTAAACAATCTTCCGTTGATTGCCATGTTAGCAGATATCACTGGGTAAAACTCCTTTCACCACTAAACTTAGATACTGTTGTTATTAGGTTGACATCTAATAACAAATGGGTCGTTAACTTCTTTGTAGAAGTCTTTTTAGGTATTTAATACGTTTTTGTTTGTATGTTCAATATAGCACAATTTTTCCTTATTTTAAAGGGGGTTCAAGCACTTTTTTCATCTTTATAAACATTGCATAAATGCCCTTTTATTTAAACATTTTTATGAATCGTTTTTTTATAAAAAATGACTATTGTCTCTCTAACATCTGCTTAACATACTTGCCGGTATAACTTGTTGGATGTTCTGCAACCTGCTCAGGTGTTCCTGCAACTACAACTGTTCCACCACGGTCACCACCGTCAGGTCCCATATCAATTATATAATCTGCCACTTTTATTACGTCCAGATTATGCTCAATAACCACTACTGTATTACCTTCATCTGTTAATCTGTGAAGAATCTCTACTAATTTATGCACATCAGCAAAATGAAGACCTGTTGTTGGTTCATCCAATACATATATTGTTTTTCCTGTGCTTCTCTTACTTAATTCTGTTGCAAGCTTAATTCTCTGTGCTTCACCACCCGACAATGTTGTTGACGGCTGTCCTAATTTTAAATAGCCAAGACCTACATCATACAATGTCTGTACCTTGTTAAGAATTCTAGGCACATTCTTAAAGAAATCCAATGCTTCTTCCACTGTCATTTCAAGAACATCATAAATAGTCTTACCTTTGTAGTGTACTTCCAGTGTTTCCCTATTGTAACGCTTTCCGCCACAAACCTCACATGGAACATATACATCAGGAAGAAAATGCATTTCAACTTTTAAAATTCCGTCACCTGAACACGCTTCACAACGACCGCCTTTTACATTAAAACTAAATCTTCCCTTCTTGTAACCTCTTTCTTTTGCATCGGTTGTTGCCGCAAAAAGGTCCCTTATCATATCGAACATTCCCGTATATGTTGCCGGGTTTGAACGTGGAGTTCTGCCTATTGGTGACTGATCAATATTTATTACCTTATCAAGCTGCTCCATTCCCTCTATCTTCTTGCATTTTCCGGGAATTGTTCTTGCCCTGTTTAATTTTCTTGCAAGACTCTTATATAATATTTCATTAACAAGTGAGCTTTTACCTGAGCCTGAAACACCTGTTACACATGTAAGTACCCCAATTGGCAGCTTTACATCTATGTTCTTTAGGTTATTTTCCTTGGCTCCAACTACTTTTAAGAAACCTTTTGGTTTTCTACGTGTTTTTGGAACAGGTATTTTAATCTTTCCACTTAAATATTTTCCTGTAATTGAATTAGGATTCTTCATTATGTCCTCTGCAGTTCCCGTAGCAATAACCTGTCCACCGTGTTCTCCTGCTCCCGGACCTATGTCAACCACATAATCTGCTGCACGCATTGTATCCTCATCATGTTCAACTACAATCAAAGTATTTCCCAAATCTCTTAAATGCTTCAACGTTGCAAGAAGCTTATCATTATCATTCTGATGCAATCCAATACTTGGCTCATCCATTATATAAGCTACACCAACCAAGCCTGAACCTATCTGAGTTGCCAAACGTATACGCTGAGCCTCTCCACCTGACAAAGTTCCCGTAGCTCTTGAAAGGCTAAGATAATCAAGTCCAACGTCAACTAAGAATTGAAGACGTCCTTTAATTTCTTTCAAAATCTCTTTTCCTATCTTTAGCTGAGTTTCAGTTAATTGCAATTCATCCAAATACTGGCGCAAATCTCTTACAGACATTTCTGTCATTTCATAAATATTCTTATCTCCAATAGTTACAGCCAACGATTCCTTTTTAAGTCTCTGTCCGTGGCATGTTGCACATGGCGTAAATCTCATAAATGTTTCATATTCTGCCTTTGTTGACTCTGCACTTGTTTCACGATATCGTCTTTCTACATTTTTAATTAATCCTTCAAAAGCAATATCATAAACTCCAATACCTCTTTGCCCCTTGTATCTTACGGCTACTTTTTCACCATTTGTTCCATAAATCAAAATATCATGTATCTCTTTTGGATAATCCTCAAAAGGCGTATCAAGAGAAAAATTGTATTTTAAAGCCAATGCCTGAAGTATCGCATTACTAAAACTCTTTCCGTCATTTGCACTCTGCCACCCCAATACTACAATTGCTCCCTGATTAATGCTTAAACTCTTATCAGGAATAATAAGGTCTTCGTCAAATTCCATCTTGTATCCCAAACCATAACAGTCAGGACAAGCCCCAAAAGGATTATTAAAAGAAAAACTTCTAGGCTGTACTTCGTCAATACTTATTCCACAGTCAGGGCAGGCAAAATTCTGACTAAAAGTCATCTCTTCCCCACCAATAACATCTACTATCATTAGTCCGTTGCCAAGCTTTAAAGCATTTTCAACAGAATCTGTAAGACGCTTTTCAATTCCTTCACGAATGCTAAGTCGGTCTATAATAATTTCGATACTGTGCTTTATGTTTTTTTCTAACTTAATCTCTTCAGTTAGTTCATACATATTGCCATCAACTCTTACTCGCAAATAGCCACTTTTCTTAGCACTTTCAAATACTTTTTCGTGACGTCCTTTCTTTCCTCTTACAACAGGTGCCAATATCTGAAACTTAGTACGTTCTTCCAGCATAAGAATACGATCTACCATTTCATCAACTGTCTGTTTCTTTATTTCACGTCCGCATTTTGGACAATGTGGAATACCTGCTCTTGCATAAAGCAATCTCATATAATCGTATATTTCTGTTACTGTTCCAACTGTTGAACGTGGATTCTTGTTTGTTGATTTCTGATCAATTGAAATAGCCGGTGGTAATCCTTCAATACTTTCAACCTGTGGTTTTTCCATCTGCCCTAAGAACTGTCTTGCATAAGAAGATAACGATTCCATATATCTTCTCTGTCCTTCTGCATAAATAGTGTCAAAAGCAAGGGATGACTTACCTGAACCGCTTAAACCTGTTACTACCGTAAATTCATCTCTTGGTATATCAATATCAATATTTTTCAAATTGTGCTCATTTGCACCTTTTATATGAATATATTTTTTATTGTCTTTCATTTTATTTTCCTATCTTTTTCTATCTTTGTTATTTGGTTATTTTATATCTTTTCCAAATAAATTCCGTTATAGATTTTTAGTTATCTTCCTGCAACTTTCTTAATTCTGCCAACTTATCTCGCATTTCAATAGCTGTTTCAAAATCAAGCTCTGCTGCAGCTCTTTCCATTTTCTTCTTAACCTTTTCGATAAGCTTTTTAAGTTCCTTATAATCCATTGATTCAGGATCTTTCTCAACGTCGCTAATCTTTCTGTCCACTTCTTTGGAGATACTAATAAGGTCTCGAACAGCCTTCTTAATAGTTGTTGGAGTAATGCCGTGCTCATTATTGTATTTCTGCTGAATCTCTCTACGTCTGTTAGTTTCCGTTAAAGCTTTATCCATTGAATCAGTAATATTGTCAGCATACATTATTACGTGGCCTTCTGCATTTCTTGCAGCTCGTCCAATAGTCTGAATAAGTGATGTTTCTGAACGTAAAAACCCTTCCTTGTCAGCATCCAATATTGCAACTAAAGCAATTTCCGGTATGTCCAAACCTTCTCTTAAAAGGTTAATACCAACCAAAACATCAAAAACATCCAATCGCATATCTCTGATAATCTGAGTTCTCTCTAACGTATCTATATCTGAATGAAGGTATTTAACCCTAATTCCCACATCGCGCATATAATCTGTCAAATCCTCAGCCATACGCTTCGTCAAAGTTGTTACCAAAACTTTATTCTTCTTGGCAACTTCCTTATTAATCTCCGTTATAAGGTCATCAATCTGTCCTTCAACCGGTCTTACTTCAACTTCCGGATCAAGCAATCCTGTAGGTCTTATAATCTGCTCTGCACGACCTAATTCATGTTCCTTTTCATAAACATTAGGTGTAGCTGACACAAACATCATCTGGTCAATCATGCTTTCAAATTCTTCAAAATTAAGTGGTCTGTTATCCTTAGCCGAAGGCAGTCTGAACCCATAATCAACTAAAGTAGACTTTCTTGACTGGTCACCGGCATACATTCCTCTAATCTGTGGAATCGTAATATGAGACTCATCTACTATTATCAAGAAATCATCTCCGAAATATTCCATTAATGTATGAGGTGTGGCTCCCGGCTCCAAACCTGCCATATGTCTTGAATAGTTCTCTATTCCTGAACAAAAACCTGTTTCTCTTAGCATTTCCATATCAAAATTAGTTCGTTCTGCAATACGCTGTGCCTCTATTAATTTGTCTTCTGATTTAAAATATGCTACCTGTTCCTCTAACTCTTTCTCTATATCCTTAATGGCGCGCTCCATCTTTTCAGGTGGCACAACATAATGAGAATTAGGGAATATTGCTACATGTTCAAGCTCGTTCTTAATCTGACCCGTTAAAGCATCAATCTCTGAAATTCTCTCGATTTCATCATCAAAAAATTCAACTCTAATTGCACTATCCGTATACGAAGCAGGAAATATTTCCAGATTCTCTCCACGAACCCTGAAAGTTCCACGTTTAAAGTCCATATCATTTCTGTCATACTGTATTTCAATAAGCTTATGAATAATCTCATCTCTATCTCTAATGGTATTCGGTCTTAAAGACACAACCATGTTCTTGTAATCTATTGGGTCTCCCAAACCATATATACATGAAACTGAAGAAATAATAATTACATCTTTACGCTCCATTAAAGCCATTGTTGCCGAATGACGTAACTTATCTATTTCATCATTAATTGATGAATCCTTCTCAATATATGTGTCTGTGCTTGGAACATAAGCCTCCGGCTGATAATAATCGTAGTAGGAAACAAAATATTCCACAGCATTATTAGGGAAAAACTCCTTAAACTCACCATAAAGCTGAGCTGCCAAAGTCTTATTATGAGCAATAATAAGTGTAGGTTTATTTAATTGTTCAATAACATTCGCCATTGTAAAAGTCTTACCTGAACCTGTTACACCAAGCAAAGTCTGGAATTGTTTTCCTTTCTTAAAGCCTTCAACTAACTCTTCAATAGCCTGTGGCTGGTCCCCGGTAGGCTTATACTCTGAAACTAATTCAAAATGATCCATATGATTTCTCCCAATTAGCTCTAATCAATATTTGAGTATTTTCAAACCCAAATCATTTATCAACTACTTTTCTTAATATTGTTACTTGTCAAGTATATCATTCAAAAGAAGAAAAGTACAGAACAAAATCGAATGTTTGTTCTGTACTTTTGTTATTCTTTTATTATTCCTCTATTAACTTTTCATATTCGTCCGTAGGTATTGGCTTTGAGAAATAATATCCCTGAATCACTTCTGCTCCAATTGATTTTAAGAAGTTAACCTGTTTTTCTGACTCAACACCTTCTACTACTACCGAAATATTTAATTTCTTGGACAATTCTACAATAGACTCAACAATTATGTTGTTTCTTTCATTTTCATTATCCAAATTTCGCATAAACGCCATATCCAATTTAAGTACGTCTATAGGCGCATCCTTTAACATATTAAGTGATGAATATCCACTTCCGAAATCATCCATCAAAATCTTAAAGCCTGCTTCCTGCAATTCACTTATTATTGAATATATTACCTGCTTTTCCTCAGTATATACTGTTTCCGTAATTTCAAGTTGCAAATCCTTTGGTTCCAAATTATATTTTTCAACCAGTTCCAAAAGATTTGATACCAGATTAGTTCTATAGAAATTTACTCTTGAAACATTAACAGAAATAGGAAGTACACTTCCGTTTTTGTCCCTTTTTTAATACATCCGTCTCTATAATTGCATATTATATTATAGCATTTTAACGTCACGATAACAATGTGAAACCCAGCCTATTAATATGATTTTTAGACAAATAAATAACCAAAACTTTCGTAAAAACTTTGTCTATTTTGACACTTTACAAATTTAATTTTTTCATAAGCATTTGTCAAAATAAAAAGGAACATTTTTCATTTACCCTTTTACTTATTTTATACAGTTATTCAAAGCATAGAAAAAGACCATACATATATCTTCGTTTGCAAGATATATGTATGGTCTTTCTGTTCATTATTTCATTAATTCCATAATTGTTTCTTTTGCCTTTTCAAGCTGTGTATCGCTTGTTGCATTTTCTTCCAATTCTGCTTCCACATCAGGAGTTATTCCCTTTCCGTGAATGTTTTTGCCACTTGGAGTATAATAATCCTGAACTGTAAGTTTTACCGCTGAGCCGTCGCTTAATGGAAGAATTGTCTGTACAATTCCTTTACCAAATGACTGTGTGCCTACGATTTTTCCTGCATTAAAGTCCTGAATTGCACCTGCAAAAATTTCTGATGCACTGGCGCTGTCCTTATTCTGCAAAACAACCATTGGCATTTCAAGACACTTGCTGTCTGAAGTCTGCTTTTCCTCATTTCCATATTTATCCTTAGTTGAAACCAAATTTCCTTCAGGAAGTATTTCATCAAGCATCTTGCAGACTGTCTCATATAATCCACCCGGATTGCTTCTAACATCAAAGATAACAGCCTTCATTCCCTGCTTCTTCAAGTCATCCAATGCTTTCGTAAACTGGTCATAAGTAACTTCTTCAAACTGACTTATCTGTATATAACCAATCTTTTTCTTCTTATCAAGCATCTTATATTCAACAGTAGGCTCATTAACCTGATCTCTTGTTATTGTAAAGTCAATGTATTTCTTTTCGGACTCTCTGTAAACAGTTATGTCAACTGTTGTTCCTTTTTCGCCCTTCATTTCAGTAACAACATTGTTAATGTCAACACCAGTTACTTCTTTGCCCTTTACTTTATAAATAATATCTCCGTTCTTTACTCCTGCCTTTGCAGCCGGTGCATCGGCAAAAGCCTTAACTACCGTAATTATTCCTGTTTCAGCATTCTGAGATACCAAAGCACCTATTCCGCTGTAAGTTCCTGACGTCTGTTCCATCATTTTCCGGTATTCTTCTGCCGTGTAATAAACAGAATACGGATCATTTAAGCCTTCCAACAATCCTTTGTAAATTCCATCTTCCAAGTCAGATTCATTAACCTTATTTAAGAACTTAGCATCTATAAGTTTATTTATATAATCAAGCTTTTGTGATGTTTTTTCACTGATTGTTTTTCCGGATGTGTTCTGGTTTGCAAAATACAAACCTGTTCCAACACCACCTACCACAACTGCCATGGCAAGCATTCCAAAAAAGAATCCAAGTAAAAAACGGTTCTTATTCTTTTTCATCATGACTCCTTAATTCAAGTTTATTTTAAATAATCCCAAGGATTAACATATGCCCCGTTCTTACGTACTGCAAAATGTAAATGGTTACCCTGTGATGCTCCTGTATTTCCTACAAGTCCAATGCTCTGTCCTGCGCTTACCTTTGTTCCTGCTGAAACTAAAAGTGCAGACATATGCATATATACACTATATACACCATTGCCGTGATTAATACCAATCCAGTTGCCTGCTGTTGTACTATAATTAGCCCACTCTACTGTACCTGAACCTGCTGCAACAATAGTGGTTCCTGCTGATGCCGGAATATCAATACCCTTATGAAATTCAGAACCTCTATATCCATATCCTGAAGATATAGTTGTATGTCCCGGAAGTGGCCATGTAAATCCACCGCCTGAAACTGTTCCACTACTTCCTGAGTTTCCACTGTTTGAAGTATCTGTTGTATTGCTTCCTGTATTTGATGATGTATTGCTTGTACTACTATTTGAACTAGCTGCCTGCTGTTTCTTTGCTGCCGCCTCACGTCTTGCTTTTTCCGCTGCGGCCTTACTTGCCTGCTCAGCAGCTGCCTGGTTTTTGCTCCGTTCTTCAGCAGATGCAACTCTCTTTTCCTGTGCACTGATTTCTGCTTCCAATTCATCAGATGTGGCCTCATTATGTGCTATCAAATCTTCATAATTTTTAAGTTCCTGCTGCTTTGATTCAGAAAGATTAGTAAGCTTAGTCTGGTCACTCTTCTGCTGTGCCTGTATTGTCTGAAGATTCTTTTTCTCAGTTACAAGAGTACTCTTTGCAGAAGCTATTTTCTCTTTAGTCTTCTTCATCTTATTAAGCATATCTCTGTCATACTGTGATAACTCTGTTATGTACTCTGCCTTATTTAAGAAATCAGTTATGCTCTTTGAATTAAAAATCAAATCTATCATCTGAGTATCACCATTCTCATACATATATTTGATTCTAAGCTTCATATCTTCATACTGCTCATTTATGCTAACCTGAGCATTGTTCAATTCCTTCTGAGTCTTAGATATCTTGCCTTCTGTTTTTGATAATTTCTGATTAGTCTTGTACATCTCTGTAGCCAAATTAGTTAACTTCTTATCAACTGACTGAATGTACTCCTGTGCATCAGACTTAGATTTCTGTAGTTTATTATTTTCATCCTGAGCCTGTTGCTTCTGATTCTGCAAATCTGAAAGCTTATTCTTCTCATCGCTAACTGTTCCAAACGCATTAATTGGAATAGCAGTAACTGCCAACGCTGCCACGAGAGCAAAACTTAATACTTTAGATTTTCTCATTACTTTCTCCTTATCTCTTTCCCTGTTAACTCAATTAACTTTATACCTTTAAGTGCTTTCTCATTGACACAATTGATCCTATTAAACCAATACCTGCTCCAATTCCAAGTCCTAATGGAACAAGCACCAAAAAAATCTGATGAACTGACGCAAAAGGAATACTGTTGCCAAGTACACCAAATTTAGTCATAATAAGATCAATTAATCTGTCATAAACAAGTCTTATTATAACAAGCGGAATTATTGAACCTAATAAACCGATTGTTACACCTTCTATAATAAATGGTGCTCTTACAAAACTATTAGTTGCTCCAATAAGCTTCATAATTTTAATCTCGTGTCTTCTTACTGAAATACCAATCATAACCGTGTTGCTTATAAGGAAAATACCAACACCAAGCAAAATAATAATCAATGCAATAGACGCATATCCTAACATTTTGCCAAAGTTTGTAAGAAACTCTCTTGTTGGGTTTGAATACTTAACCTGTCTTACACCTTGAACCTTTTCCATTGCTGTGGCAAAAGCTTTCTGGTCGTTAATACTCTTTAAGTAAACTGTGTAAGATGCTGAATTAGCCAATGGATTCTCTTTTGAAAATCCTTCTGCCAAATCAGGATTATCTTTAAAATAATTCTTTTTGAAACCTTCCCAAGCTTCCTCTGCTGATGTATATTCATAGCTCTTTACACGGGAATCTGACTTAATTGTTTTTCCAATATCATCTATTCCCTGCTGGCTTAACCCTTCGTTAAAGAATATTGTTACCCCAACCTGTTGCTCAACTTTTTTTTCCATAAAGTTTACATTTATAATAATTGTAAAAATTACACCTATTAAAAATATACACGCAGCAATAGTTCCTATTGATGCAAGGGAAAACAGTTTGTTTCTCTTTATGTTTACAAAACCCTGTTTTAAACAGTAGTTTGCTGTTCTAGTATTCATCTGTCTGTTCCTCCCCTTTGCTATCCTCTACTTTTACACCTTTCTTCATAGTTATGACACGCTTGTTCATAGCCTTAACTATTTCCATATTATGTGTAACAACAATAACTGTTGTTCCCTGCTCATTAATTTTTTCAAGCAGTTTCATAATCTCCCATGAATTTTCAGGGTCAAGGTTTCCTGTAGGTTCATCAGCCAAAATATACTGTGGTTTATTAACAAGTGCTCTTGCAAGGGCAACTCTCTGCTGCTCACCACCTGACAATTCTGACGGATTGGAACGATATTTTTCTGAAAGTCCCACCAAAGATAATACTCTTGCCACATTCTTTTTAATCTCTCTTGGTGACGCCCCTATTACTCTCTGTGCAAAAGCAATATTTGAGTAAACATCTCTATCCTGTAACAATCTGAAATCCTGAAAAACAACTCCAACCTTTCTTCTATACTTAGCTGTTCCTCTTGATTTAAGTTTTGATAAATTAACATCATCTACCACTATTGTTCCCTCTGTGGGATTTAACTCTTTAAGAAGCAGTTTGATAAATGTTGACTTTCCTGAACCACTGGCTCCAACAACAAATACAAACTCTCCTTCCTCTATTTCAAGATTTAAATTGCTTAACGCCGGTGCACCGTTGCCATAAGACTTACTTACACCTTCTATTTTAATCATTATATGCCTCCTAATATTCTGCTCTAAATAGAAATATATAACACAAATGTGTTTTTTTGTGGGTGGGCAAAGCACGTAACAATCCTTGTAATAAAATTTTAATATATTTCCGAATTGAATTTGCTCCACTAGCACAATATGAAGGTCCACAGGGACCTTCATATTGCTACATTTTAACTATTTATTTTCTAAAAATCTGTGTTATCCATGTATTTCATGTACTTAACAACCATAAGGGCAATCTTAAATGTAATTGCATCCTCAAATACTCTTAAATCTAGTCCTGTACTCTTCTGCAACTTGTCCAGTCTGTATACTAAAGTATTTCTGTGAATATATAGCTGTCTTGATGTTTCAGATACATTCAAGCTGTTTTCAAAGAACTTATTAATTGTTGTCAATGTTTCTTCGTCAAATTCATCCGGTGACTTTCCTTCAAAAATCTCGCTAATGAACATCTTGCAAAGTGGAATTGGTAACTGATAAATTAATCTTCCGATTCCAAGATTATTGTAAGCAATTACGTTCTTAGTGCTAAAGAAAATCTTTCCTACATCAAGGGCCATTCTTGCTTCCTTGTATGAACGTGATACTTCCTTGATCTCCTTAACAATAGTTCCGTATGCTACAGTAGCCTTAACCATTGCCTCTGTGTTAAGCATGTCCACAATTGTCCTTGCTATCTTTTCAATATCTTCATATCCCTGTTTTTCGTCTAACTCCTTAACAAGAATAATGCTCTTTTCATCTACTGCTGTAATAAAGTCTTTCTTATTACCTGAGAACAATGTTCTAACTGTTTCTAAAGCAACACTGTCCTTTTCGTTCTTTGTTTCAATAATACAGACACATCTTCTTGCATCCACATCAATGTACAACTTCTTTGATCTATTATAAATATCAACAAGGAGTAGATTGTCTAATAATAAGTTTTTGATAAAATTGTCTTTATCAAATCTTTCTTTATATGCAACAAGCAGATTCTGAATCTGGAAGGCAGCCATCTTTCCTACCATAAACACGTCATCGCTTGTTCCCTGAGCTATCAGAATCAGTTCTAACTGGCTTTCATCATAAACCTTAAAGAACTGGTATTCCTGTACTGACTGGCTGTCTGCCGGAGAATTAACAAAGCTCATTATAGCATGTCCAAACTCATCTCCTAACTGGGAAGTACTGGCAATAATCTTTCCGTCTGTATCTGCCACATGTAAATCTACCCTTGAAATACTTTTTATTCCTTCTATTGTGTTCTGTAAAATCTGATTTGATATCATAGGCCACTCCTTGTTCTAAAAAATTCGTACATTCTGTCAAACTATATTTTAAACCAGTTTATGACAAAAAACAAGAGAAAAGAGCTAATCAATAGTACTTTTATCTTGTAATTTTTGTCAAAATAACCAACTATTTTACAGCATCAAAAAAATCCTTTATAATATCGTATGATTTTTTTACCCCCACTCTTGACAAAGAGCCTAATAAAAACTCCAAAGGAATTTCTTATTAAGTAAAAAAGACTGCCCAAATCGGGCAGTCTTTTGAGAAATATATATATATTAGTTTGTGATAACTTTTTCTGTATCCTTGTCAAAGATGTGAAGTTTTGTAAGATCCATTGCCATAACAACTTCATCACCAGGTCTAGCTGTTGTACGAGCATTAACTCTTGCTGTACAATCGAATCCTTCAAGGTCAAAGTATAAGTATACTTCAGCACCAAGTAATTCGTAAATTCTGATTGTTGTCTTAAATGCACTATCAGGTGACATTTCAATGAAGCTTTCTTCATCATGAATATCTTCCGGTCTGATACCCATAACAACTGTCTTACCAACATAACCACCGTCAATAAGCCTTCTAGCCTGTTCAGCCGGTACTGTAATGTATGTTCTAGCCTGTCCAATGTGGAGCTTAATGTCAGCTCCTTCCTGTTCAACCTCTGCATCGATGAAGTTCATCTGTGGTGAACCCATGAATCCTGCTACGAATAAGTTAACCGGCTTATCATATAAGTTCTTAGGTGAATCTACCTGCTGTACAACACCATCCTTCATAACTACGATTCTTGTACCAAGTGTCATAGCTTCTGTCTGGTCATGTGTTACGTAGATGATTGTTGCGCCTAATCTCTTATGAATCTTAGCGATTTCCACACGCATCTGTACTCTTAATTTAGCATCCAAGTTTGAAAGAGGTTCATCCATAAGGAATACCTTAGGGTTACGAACGATAGCACGTCCCATAGCAACTCTCTGTCTCTGACCACCTGATAAAGCCTTAGGTTTACGATCAAGTAACTGTTCAAGGTCAAGAATCTTAGCTGCATCCTTAACTAATCTTTCCTGTTCAGCCTTAGGTACTTTTCTTAACTTAAGACCAAATGCCATATTATCATATACTGTCATATGTGGATATAAAGCGTAGTTCTGGAATACCATTGCGATATCTCTATCCTTTGGTTCAACATCGTTTACTAACTTATCTCCGATGTATAATTCTCCTGATGAAATTTCTTCAAGACCTGCGATCATTCTAAGTGTTGTTGATTTACCACAACCAGATGGTCCTACGAAGATGATAAATTCTTTATCCTTGATTTCAAGGTTAAAATCTTTTACTGCACAGAATCCGTTTGGATATACCTTGCAGATATTTCTTAATGATAAACTTGCCATTTTAAAAATTCCTCCTAGTATTGAAATAGTTTCTCTATCTCGCGTCTGATTGTATTCTAAATCACTGACACTAAAAATGCTATATTGTAAATAAACAAAATAACAAAAAAATCTTTGTTAATATTGCATACAGCCCCTATTATTTATTTAAAAATATGTTACTTTCGCCAATGATTATACGGTGTTCTTTGAGCAATCTGCCGATAGCTCTTTTAAATTCACTTTTGCTCATCTGAAAATCTTCTCTAATTACCTCAGGTTTAGCCTTATCTGTATATCCTAACTGACCACCGTTATTCTCAATGTATTTATATATTTTTTCGGCATCTTCGTCCATTTGTAAATATGCTTTCTTTCTAAGTGAAAGGTCTAATTTGCCATCAGGTCTTACACTCTTTACTCTTGCCTGAATCTGCTGACCGATTTCTAATCTTGTTGTAAGCTCTTTCTTCTGTACAAGTCCGTGATACTTATTATCTACAGCAACAAAAACACCGTACTCAGGATTGTAGTTATAAACTTTTCCTATTACAACATCATCAGGTTCATATGTTGAGGTACATTTTAAGAACTTATACGCCTTCATTGTTGCACATAATCTGTTACTTTTGTCCAAATATACTCCTACTAATACCTTGTCCCCTGACTTAATTGAAACTGTCTGCTCCTTGTATGGCAAAAATAAGTCTTTTTCTAAGCCCCAATCAAGAAATGCACCATTCTTTGAAACTTCCTTAACTGTCAAAACTGCTGTTTCGTCTAATTCAACTAAAGGCTTGTTTACTGTTGCTATAAGTCTGTCCTGTGAATCTCTGTAAATAAATACCTTTACTTCATCACCAACATTTGCTCCTTCAGGAACCTGCTTCTTTGGAAGAAGCACCTGTTCTTCCTCTGTGCCAAGATATGCACCAAAATCTACCATTCTTACTATTTCTAATTTTTGTGTTCTTCCTAATTCCATTTTTTGTCTCTCCGTTCTATTTTTTATAGTTTACCTGATATTAGCACTTTTATAAAAAAGAGGTCAGACTTTAACGCCATAACCTCTTTTATCATTACATAAGCATTATTCTTGTAAGTGTCTCTCCACTTTGATTTTCGAAGCTAATACCTATTCCATTTTCTTCGCTATAAAGATATGGTGTAATAATTTCACCTTCCATAGCTTCTTTATTATACACAATATCTACCTCATGGCAAGGAAAATTTGTTGGTAAAAATTCTTCAGCCGCCCTTAAATAATTAGCATTGTTCATATGACCATTGCTGTCTATGTAAGTTTTTAAAACCTTAAACGACTCTAATTTGGTTCTTTCACTACTAAACCTAATCTTTCTTGACGCCTTTATATTATCAAATATCGGTTCCGGTTTATAAACACTTGAATCCTCTTCAGTAATTCTTAAAGGTTTTCGTGTCTGAATATCAATAAGAACCCAGAGACTGTCTGCCTGAACAAGATAATCTCCATTTTCATCTTTTATGAAATACTGTCTTGAAGCAAACATGCTGCTAAACTTTGAAGGAGATGTGCCTATTGTTATTTTCTGTCCAAACATAATAGGTCTGTTAACTATAACTTTGTATGCAACAAGTACCCACGCCCTGGCCTCTCTTTTCATATAACTTACGCCATGACCAATATCTTCTGAATGAAAGGTGGAGCAATCCTGCAAAAGATTTAATATCTCATGCATTGGAACTTTTCCATTTCTGTCTGTTCTGCTGTAACTTACTGTTGTCTCATATGAAAACATTTATTGCCCCTCTTTCTTCTATTATTTACTTAGATGTTGTTGTTTCCGGTACAGTTGTTGTTTCAGGTGCCTTAGTTGTTGTCTCAGGTGCCTTAGTTGTTGTTTCCGGTACCTTAGTTGTAGGCTGTGTTGTAACAGGCTTTGTTGTAGGCTGCTGTGCAACAGCTTCTACTACAACTTTAAGTGTTGCTGTTCTTGCAGTGTATGCCTGATTTGAATACTGTGCCTTATATGTTAATGTATATGTTCCAGGTTTCTTTGTATCAACCTTTCCTGTAACTGTAACGCTGTTCTTAATATTTAAAGCATTACCCTTGTAATCCTTAACTGAAGCTACATAATTCAAAGGATTAAATGTGCTGTTCTGTTTAACCTTTACAGTTGTATTCTTCATTGTAAGACTTACCTTGTGGTCTTTTACAACGTATTTAATAGTCTTCTTTGCTGTCTTCTTATTTGTGCCCGTAACTTTATATGTAATGTAATATTTGCCCTTGTTTGCAAACTTAACCACACCATTCTTAATCTTAACTTTCTTCTTATTATACTTAACAGTAACTTTTATTTTCGAAGTAATATTCTTGCCTGCTGCTGTCTTTGCAGTAACATTAGACAAAACATTAACTGAACTGTTTAAGGCTACATCAGGATTCTTTACTGCACCTGAAATAATAGGTTTCTTTGTATCTACTACCTTAAATTTTAAAATCTTAGTCTTTGAATTTCCTAAGCTGTCTTTTACTTTAAACTTAATCTTATACTTTCCTAATTTAGATGTTTTAATCTTACCAACTGTAGTAATCTTTACATTTTTTTTTGTAAGAACGTTGCCTGCTCTGTCTTTTACTGTAATTAAGTCAGACAATTTAACTTTTGTTCCATACTCAATAGTCTTTACTTTTGCAGTAATTACAGGCTTATTGCTCTTGTATGGATTCTTAGGATCAGGATCAGTTGGGTCCCAATCTGTAAACTTACCGTTTGTAATAGGTGTAAATGAAGGTCTCTTAATAGGATCATCCTTCTTTGTTCCTCTAAAAATTATAACCTTTGTTCCTAATGCACAATGATCATAAATCCACTTAGAATCTTTACATAAAAGTCTTACACAACCGTGTGATGCCTTCTGTCCCATTACATTGTATGCCTTAACTGACATTGTTGATTTATCACCATTCTTGTAATACCAAACTGAATGGAATAAGATGCTGTCTGTAATTCTTGTACAATACTGTGCATAACAATTTCCTATCATCTCATGCCATCTGTATTTAACAGGTGTATAAAATGTTCCTATAGGTGTTTCATTACTTGGTGAACAAATCATAGCCTTTATTGCTTTTCCGTTTTTGTAAACTGTTGTACAGTTTGTTCCTAAGTTAACTTTAATAACATAACCTTTGCTTTCTTTAGCTTCTGTCTTAACTGTTGCTGTGCCTGAAATACCAAATGCCATAACAACAATCATTAATACTGCTACTAATTTTGATGTGATTTTCTTCATATCATTACTCCTTTGCTTATTTTGAAGCCCTTTACGGCTTATTCCCTTTAACAGAATTCGCCCTTATTATACTATTTTATTTGGCAATATACAATCACAAACACCTATTTAGTTGTTTTTCATAAGTGGTTCATATATAATGTACTTAAACGTTTTTATTTTACAAAAATATCGTATTTACTTAAAATTTATATTTTATAATCTAAGAAAATGCACATAATATTATGGAGGCTTTTATGATCAAAAACAAATTTAAACTTTTTATTTTTATGCTGGCAATTGGTTTCGTTCTCATAACATTGGACGTTAATGTTACAACTCCATTTAAATATCCGCATAAATATAACAATTCAGGTTCGGTAATCGGAGAATTTCAGTATTATAACATTGCATCTAACTATAATGCCTGGTGCGATTACAAAGTTATTAACACAAGTTCAGAAAAAGCTGATGAAAATTCACATTATAATACAACAAATGATAATAGCTCAACCAATTCATCAACAAACACCGGTCAGAGCACGGCAAAAGTTATTGACCACGTTTATTTTGGAAATATTTCAGTAGATATTTTCAGTGATGCTTTAGGTTTTCTTCTTATATTTATTGCATGCTTAAACTTAGCTAAAGTTAATAACCGTTTCAAATACGGTTCAGTTACGACATTGTTCGCCTTAATTTTACACATTGTTATTTTGGCACTTCCGTTTTTCCTTAACGGAATAGTTCTATGCAATACAGCTCTCGTTTTGGGACTGGCTTATCTTGGAAGCAATATTATAACTACTTTTATGTTCAGTAGCGGACTTCTTAAGATGTGCACAGACATTTGCTGTAGAGATGAGAGAAAATGGTGCAAAATGACTTGGTACGTTACTTTTGTTCTACAGATTTTAGTCACATTTGTTTTCTGGATAGGTTCAGATTTCAATATGCTCCTGGCTGTGGGCAGATTCTTTGAAGGCGTACTTGTATTTATGGTAATTGTTTTTTGGATTATCCTGAAACGTACATATTATTATTTAGAAAGGACATGGCTTAATTATGAAAAACAAAATTAATTTAGGAACAAAGTTTATTGCATTTCTTGCTCTTTTTATGTTTAGCATTTTGGCAATTAATGTTTCTGCCAAAGCAGGGCAAATGAAAATGCATGCCATTTATGTTGACAGGGGTGATGCCATTGTTATCGAAAGTAACGGACATTTTATGCTTGTGGATTCAGGTATTTCACAAACATCTGAAAAGGTACTTGCATATCTTAAATCTTTAAACATTCCGGATAAAAAAATTGACTACGTTATATCAACCCACCCTGACGGGGACCATGTTGGCGGTTTTCCTGCTGTTTTCAAGGAATATGAAATCGGTCAGGTAATTTACTCACCATGTACAAAACCAAGCAAAGACTACCTTAGTTTTATAAAAACCGTTAAGGAGAAAGATTGTCCTTTCAGGATTCCGGTGGAAGGTGAAAAATTCAAATTGGGCGATGCAACTGTGGAAGTGGTTTATGACGGTTCACAAGGTTCAACCTATAATGAAGCCAGCATTGTTATGCGTGTCACATGCGATAACAAGTCTATTCTCTTAACCGGCGACCTTCCATCTACTATGGAAAATGAGCTTCTTAAACAAGGTTATAATTTTAAGGCTGATGTTCTTAAAATAGGTCATCACGGTGCTGCCGCTTCATCATGCGCCAACTTCCTTGACGCAGTTGCGCCACAATACGCTGTTGTTTCCTGCGGAACTCCTGATATATGCGAATTTCCTAAGGAATCAGTACTTCAAAGACTTGCAAGACGTTTTATCAAATTATATAGAACTGCAGATGCTAATGTAGTTATCAATTTTAACAACGGTGTAATTTCTACTTCCAATAAAGAAAACAATCCTTTTGTTTCAATAAAAAAAGGTACGATTACATTGAGTAATAACGTTTTCTACGCAACAGGTAAACAAATCAAACCTACTGTCAATTTGTACGTTGACGGTCAGTTAGTTCCTGCATATCATTACAAGATTACTTATTCATCTAACATTAACACAGGTGTTGCCAAGGTTAAACTTACTGCAACAGAAGTTAAATACGTTAGCGTATGTTCAACTACATTTTTGATTTTGCCTAAGAAAGAAACACTGAAAGGTTCCGTTTCTTCTTATAACAGTGCACATTTAAGTTGGGACAAGCAAGGTTCCGCAACAGGTTACACAATAATGTATTCCACTGACAAAACATTTAACACGGCATTTAAATATAAATACATTACAAAACCTGAAACTACAAATACTACTATCAAAAATCTTAAATATAACACAAAATACTATTTCAAAATCAGAGCATACAAAACAAATGTAGGCTACGGAAAATGGAGCAAAACAGTTAAAATAAAAACAAAAAAGAACCCTGCTCCTGCAACTGTAAAAATCAAGTCAGCAAAGAAATATTCAAAAACTTCTATTTATGTAAAATGGAAAGCTCAGACTGCCCGCGGAAAAAGTGGCTACTATGTCCAGTACTCCACTAACAAACGATTTAAGAAAAATACGAAAACACTAAAGAAAAAAACAACTTTGCAAAACTCAGCTACAATTACAAAGTTGAAGAAAAAGAAAACATACTACATACGTGTTCGAGGATATAATAAGCATGGAAAAGGTAATTGGAGCAAGACAATGAAGGTGAAGTTGAAGTAAGAGATAAAAAATCTCTTAACTTTTTGGCTTATTTCACAGATAATATTTATATAATAGTTTTTAGAGAATCAGGGCTGGCGCAATGCCAGCCCTGATTGACTTAATATTTTCTGTTTTCTTTCAGCTATTCGGCTTTATTCCCCTTTATGTCTAACCCTATATATCACATAGTACACCGCGCCGCCAACGGTTCCGCCCAGGGTGTTGTACACCAAATCCGATATTTGGAACGTACCAAGGTGGAACAACAACTGTGAAAATTCGATTCCAAAAGAAAAAATTCCAACTACAACGGTGGACTTCCATAGAATCTTTCCAAGCCTTACATCACTTCCAAGAATCTTATCCTTAAACGCCCAAAGCAAAAGCACCGCAAAAGGCATAAAAAGCATAAAATTCTCAATAGGCTCCGTAGACAAAGTACCATCTGCATTATGAAGCCCCCAATTTCCCATAATATCGCCTAATGGATCAAACCAAATATCTCTATTCAAAATCGTTCTAAAAAGAATCATAGTAGAATAAAACACCAAAAGGAAAGCCCTTCTAAATGTAGAGCTTTCCTTAAAATTTCTAAACCATGTGCCAAAAATATTTTTAATCAGGCTTCCCTTCTTCCAGCCGTGTTCCCTTGCGTAAAGAAAAACAAACATAGAAACAAAAGCCATTAGCACTGCTGCGCCAAAAGGTTGATAAAGTGCAGTAAGCACCTCTTTTATAATGTTAGTAATAATATCATTTGCTTTGTCCATAGTAAACCTTTCGTATGGATAACTATTCTACCGCAACATATTGCTATCTGTTGCCATACATCTTCTCATAATAATTCTGATATTCGCCGGAAATAATAGTCTCCCACCATTCTCTATTCTCAAGATACCACTTAATAGTCTTCTTAATGCCATCAGCGAACTTAGTTTCCGGCAACCAGCCAAGTTCGTTGTGAATCTTAGTGGGATCGATTGCGTAACGCATATCGTGTCCCTTTCTGTCGGCAACATATGTAATAAGGCTTTCAGGTTTGCCTAATTCTTTACAAATAATCTTAACGATATCAATATTTGTCATTTCATTGTGTCCGCCAACATTGTAAACTTCGCCAACTCTTCCCTTGTGAATAATCAAGTCAATTGCGCGACAATGATCTTCAACATATAACCAGTCACGAACATTTTCGCCCTTGCCATATACAGGAAGTGGCTTGTCATTTAATGCATTGGCAATCATAAGGGGAATCAACTTCTCTGGGAAGTGATATGGTCCATAGTTATTAGAACATCTACTGATTGTAACAGGAAGTCCGTAAGTTCTGTAATATGCAAGAACCAAAAGGTCAGCCCCTGCCTTTGATGAACTGTAAGGACTGCTTGTGTGAATTGGTGTTTCCTCTGTAAAGAACAAGTCAGGTCTGTCAAGAGGAAGGTCACCGTAAACTTCATCAGTAGATACCTGATGATAACGCTTAATACCATACTTTCTGCAGGCATCCATAAGAACTGCAGTACCAAGAATATTAGTGTTAAGGAACACTTCCGGGTTCTCTATTGAACGGTCTACATGACTTTCTGCTGCAAAGTTAACAACCATGTCAGGATGTTCTTCCTCGAAAAGTCCGTAAATTGCATCTCTGTCGCAAATGTCGATTTTGCAAAAACGGAAATTAGGGTTGTCCATAACTGGTTCAAGAGTGGATAAGTTACCTGCGTAAGTGAGCTTGTCCACACAAATAATTCTATAATCAGGATATGTATTTAACATATGAAATACAAAGTTACTTCCGATAAATCCAGCTCCACCGGTAACGATAATGCTCATAATGGTTTACTCCTTGTGAAAAATGAGTAACGAATCACTTCCATATTTCGTTAATTATAACATAAAATCTTATATATTTATCGTGAATATCAATTTTTTCTCAAACCATTTTTAGTGAATCTGTTTTTATTGTAAACGGTATAATAAAACCAGCGGTTTTCGGCAGTTAAAAACCAGCAGTTTTTAGCAGCCAATTCCAGCAATCATATAAATAACTCCAAAGGCAATCTCCACATTAAGATTGTTGCAAATCTTTTCGATGCGGTCACCGATTGCTTCTTTAAATGCGTCCTTAATATCTTTACGGATAATAAAAACAATTTTGTTGAAACCTGCTTCTATTGCATCATGGATAGAATAATCCATGATGATTTCTCCATTTAAACCAACTGGAGCAAGTTGTTTGATTCCACCGCCGAATCAGGAACCGGTACCGGTAGCCATGATAACTAATGTTATTTTCATATGTAAATCTTCTATTTTTTTTCTTTTAATTCTTCTAAATATTTTTTAGCATCTTTTATAAAGCTAATTGCAATCATTACAATAACTGCACCAATTGGAAAAGCAGCCACAATACTAACTGATTGTAAATTATTCATAGAACTCTCTGCAAACAATAATGCAATCGGAAGTAAAATCAATAAAATACACCACATCAATTGAATCCCTTTATTTGGTTGTTTTCCATCTTCCAAAATATGATAACTATAACAAGAAGCAGTCAATGCAATCGAGTCAAAAGATGTTGCATAGAATGCAATCATTGTTATTAACACAATAATCATAATAGCAGGTGCACACGGCATTGTCTTTATAATAGATACAATCATTCCATAAAGATCTCCATCTGCCAAATACTGTGCAATAAAATCTGCCTTTCCTGTTACCTGCATACCCATTGAATAATTTCCAAGTACAATGAAACTTGTCAATGTTGATCCAACACCAAATATATAACCGCCCAAAATTGTCTGACGTACAGTTCTTCCTCGTGAAATACTTCCAATAAAAAACGGAGCTGCCACACACCATACCATCCAATATGCCCAATAATAGATTGTCCAGTTCTGCGGGAAGTTCGAAGTTCTAAGCGGATCAGTAAAAGTAGATAAATCAATGAAGTTTTGGGCCATCTTACCCAAAGATGCAAATCCAGTCTCAATAATATAACGTGTTTCTCCACCGAACAAAAGAACAAAGGCAATTAGACCAAAGAACATATAAATACAAATGTTAGCCAGCTTGCTAATTCCCTTAAATCCATGCAACAAGGAATAAGTATATACGGCACAAGTAATCAGAAGAATAATAATATTAATCACAGTACGGCTAATTGCAATATGGAACAGTTCCCCAATAATTGTCGCCATCAACGGAGTTGCAACACTGAATGTAGTCGCAGTACCAGCAAGAAGTGCAAATACAGCTAAAAGGTCAATAATTCGGCCAGCCCATCCATCTGTATGCTTTCCCAAAATCGGGCGGCAAGCTTCTGAATATTTTTGTCGATTTCTTTTTCTTACATGAAGCATAAAGCCGAATGCAACAGCCAGCACGAGATAGAATCCCCAAGGAATAAAGCTCCAATGGAATAAAGGATATACGCCTGCCCAATCTTGAATGCTCCCCATTTCCGCAATATGTGGATCAGTTGCATACAACACCCATTCAGAGAAAGAATAAAACAAAATGTCTGCTGCAAGACCGCAGGTGAACATCATAGAACCCCATGCAAAAAAGGAGTACTTCGGTTTCTCATCTGGTTCGCCGAGAACAATATTTCCATATTTAGATCCAGCAATATAAAGTGAAACAATAAAAATTCCAAGACCAATAATTAGATAATACGTTCCAAAAGTATCACCAAAGAAAAAACGAATTTGGCTCAATACCGCATTTGACTGTTCTGGCACAAAGAAGAACAGTACACAAAGCGCAATTACAATTGCTAACGGCACTAGCGTTATCATCCAGTCTATTTTTCCATGCTCTTTTTTCGTGTTCATTTTAATTTTCCTCCACATATTTTTTATAGCTTTCATCCAATGCAACCAGTTCTGATAGATTATCCACTTCTATAATATCCGATGCATTCATTGGACGAATTCCTAATTTGAAGTCATCAGGATGGCAAAACATTGCTACATCATCCCAATATATCTGCCGATTTTGTTTTTCTTCAAATTCTACTTCCAAGAAATGTTTCAACTTTCGACCATCTTCCGCTGTCCATCTGGAAATACTGTACAGTTGCCAGCCACCCTTGCCTCCAGTCCGACTACAAGAGGTCACAATTCCGTTTTTTACAGTCTGAAGCCACTCGTCCGTTTCATCGTCTGTCCAAACGCTGTTATACCCAGAGCGTTCGAATTCTGGTGAAAGAATCTTCGGATTATAAATAATCTGATCCCCATCCAAGATAATCGCATTTTCAATATGATTTCTTGCAACATAGAGTGACGAAATATTATTGCATGTATCATAATATGGATTTTCAATAAGCTCCACTCCCGGATACTCCCGCTCCAGTTTCTCAAATTGCTCTTTCAAATATCCTACCACCACATAGATTTCATTGATTCCGTTCTTGTGTAAGCCGTCAATCACCGTATCTATCATACGAATTCCGTTCACACGAACTAGCGGTTTAGGAGTGGTCAGCGTAATTGGATGCATTCGATTACCCAGTCCTGCCGCCATGATGATTGCTCTTTCTACTTTATGCATTTAGTTATCCTCCCTTTCTTTTTGCTTCTTTAATTCATCTTGAACGATTCGATAGTATTCCTTTGCATACCGATACTGACGCAGCGAATATTCGCCAAATTCCACACCCAAGTTTCGCTTATACTCACACCAGTTGCTCCACAACAGTCCACAGGCCGCAATGTAACAATAAATTTTAATTCTGGTTGCATCGTCACATCCTTCCGTAAAATATGCTACTATCAAACGATCTACCTGCCGTTTGTTATAAAGCGAATAGATACAGAACATCGCCACATCAACATGGGGGTCCTGCATCCCTGCATACTCCCAGTCGATCAGTCTAATTTCCTCTTGTCCATCCTTCTCAACAAAAAGGAAATTATCTGGCACAGCATCAATATGCGTCAGAACCTTCTCAGATACATGCGAATCTATATATTCTTTTAATGAAAGAACATTTGCTTTCGTCTTTGCGTAGTCCTTGTAAACAGACGGCATCCCATCCCATAGAGACTCATAAAACTCCATCTGTCCAAAGATGTCAAACTCATGGTTTACTTTCAACTTCATTTCATGGAAATTTTTCAACCTATTCATGCACTTTTTAACATCTTCGTAATTTAACGGATCACATACTCTGGCTCCTTCCAGAAACTCCGTAATTTTATACCCGTTTTCAGGATTAATATAGGCAATATCATCACAGATTTTTTTTCCATCAATCGTGTGGTATACCTCTGCTTCCTGCCTGCGATTGATGAGTTGATCGGTTCCCTCGCCTGGGATACGCATAATGTACTTTTTCCCTTTACAAGTAAAAAGGAACGAGCGATTTGTCATGCCTTTTTTCAAGACAGTAATATCTGTGATCTCATCTGATTTTGCATTCAACGCTTTACCGATCACTTGAATTGCATCTGTTTTTAGCTGATTCGAATCACTATCAATTTCCCGGAGCTGTTCATAAGTGTTGATTTCCACAACATCTGCCGAATGTACAACCCGCGCAGCAACAATCATACGATCTTTGTGATACAATGCCTCTTCCCAAAAAGAGCCATCATATCTTTGATTTCCGCATAATTCTTCAATACAACGCTCTACAATATCTGCATCCTCCTTAATCAGATAACAAATTCCAATCATCGCATTACCGCCAGATGCCTCCGGCACAGTGACAAGTTCCATTTTCCGATTAACACGAACATTGCTCTCATTGTCTACGAGGTCACTAACCATATACCATGAATAAAGCTCATGCCGATGGAACGGATTTCGGTCACACCATATATCGCACGGAACGATATACGAATTTTCCAAATGCTCCTTAACCAGTTTCAAAGAATGAAGATTATTCTTAGCTGCATACTCTGTATTAACAACCAATTCTACCCCATAATCATCAATCAGATATTCATACTTCTCCTTCATGAATCCAACTACGACATAGATTTCTTTGATTCCAACCTCATGAAGTTGCCTAATAATACGTTCGACAAGAGGTTCACCATTAACTTCAAGTAGTCCTTTCGGCATTTCTGTATTAATAGGAACCATACGCATTCCAAATCCAGCGGCTAAAATGATTGCTCTTTGAGGTGTCTTTTCTTTGAACTCGGTGATTGCTTTCACCGTTGGCCGGATTGAGTCATCCAGATAGTCCATCTTGATGAGTTCTTTTAATGATCGATTGACCACTCCTAATGAATGTCCTGACTCTTCCGCTAAAATTCTTTGATTAATAAATGGTTCTAGCAAAAGTGTGTTCAAAATATCGCTTTCTTGTTTGTTCATGTACGCTTTTTCCTTTCTTTTTGTGAACATCAATTCATATAAAATCCGACCTTCCAAGGTGTTTTTAAAAGAAGGTCGGTCTCCCATTCATACAGATCTAAATTATAAGATTTTTGTCTGTCCGAAATCCAACCGCAATATTTGATGCGTTACTCTTTCATTTTCAGGTGGCAGCTTCATGTAATCTCCATATGCAACCTTTAAAAAGCAGTCATATTCTTGTGGAATATTAAACTCTTCATCTTCAAATTTATGCTTCACTGTTTTTCTTAATACGCTTTCTGGAAAATACCAATACCCATAACATGATCCAGCTTGAATGCCCATCATTTTTGTATTATGATGCTTTGAATATAATCGATTCACTTTCGCTCTCAGATAATGCATTGTGCAAACTTTACCGACGATATCCGTTGGCAAAAATTTCAGACGCTTTTTCAGACCTTTTCCTTTCCATACTTTATATCCAGATTTCGACATGATTGCCTGTGCCAAAAATGCCATTTCAAGTCCTTCAATTTTTCTCTCCATAATATTATCGGAAATATAATAGTAGGGAAACACGTCAACAAAAATTTCATTATGTTCCAAATTTTTATTTCCAATATTTTCAATATAAGTTGTTCCCTTCAAACGTACTTTACTGAAAACCAGTGGATTACTTTTATTTGTTTCATAGTTGTCTAAAAAGAATCTATTGTCCAACTCTTTAGGTGCTATTGATATAAATTTCTCATAATCATCGCAACACATACCAATATCCATGTCATCATCCCAAGGAATAAAACCACTGTGTCTAACTGCACCTAGCATTGAGCCTGAGTCCAAAAAATAATTGATATTGTTTAAATCACATATTCTCTTTATTTCTTTAGCAATCATTAACTGTGCACGTCTTAATTTTATTACATTTTCCTCAACCATACATAACTCCCATCTTATAATTTAAAACTAGCTAGTCTTTTTTCCGTAGCTTCATCAACTTATTAAGGATTTCTGTCTTATTTTTAAATAGGACAATCACCATAACAAGCAGAATTGTGTATCGTAGCCAAGTATATGAAAAGCCCACTATCATTATGCCCATCATCGCCAACACAAAAACAGATAATGCTATTATAAACTTTATGTCATATATTTCTTCTAATTCTGAATTATTATCAACTATTTTTTTGTAAGCCAAATAATGAGCAAAAGAAAAAACCATATAACATATCAATGTGGTGTAACCAGCAGCATAATATCCGTACAACCCGATAAAAATATAATTTAACAGGATATTAAGAAGCGCTCCCGAACACGATGCGACCATAACAAATTTGGTTTTTTCATAATAAAATTCAATGTTTGCAAAAAGTGGATATAAAAACATAAAAAACACAGAGGCCGCTACAGATGGCATAACCCAAATTGCGTCATAATATTCCTCTGTTGCAAATAATTTAATCAGTTCTGGACCAAATGCCATAGCCATAGCACATCCCATTGCCACTAGCAATAGGATAAAGTTAGCATTGCTCCCTATTTCCTTATAATGTTTTCTTTTTATATTCTGATATGTGTATGGGATAAATGAGCTATTAATTGCGCCAGTAATAATTGTCATCATCATTGCCAATGTATATGCAATTCCATATATGGCAGCTTCCGATGTCCCAACCATTTTATCGATCATTATTCTGTCGGACTGATTAAGTACTGTCATCGACAAATAATGTGGAATTAACGGAATATTAAACGATAGTGCATACTTCCAAAAAAAGCTATTAAAAAAACACTTTCCCTTTGCAAACGCTCGAATATAAAAATATAAACCCAATACAACTTGTACAAGAACAAATGATAAAACGCGAGCCTCCGCCTTATAGGATGTTGAAATGACCGCAATAATTCCGATTAGGGGACTTCCTATTGCTATTATCATTGTTGTAAAAATTAAACTTTTATAGTTGTATTGATACCTCTGCTCTGCAGACCAAAACAAATACGCGGGTTCAAATAGTAATTGTACAAACATCGCGACAACAAATAATGTACCCAGCCCTAATAATTCATTCCAAAATTGTGGAATTGCAATATAAATTAAAAAAAGCACAAACGTAACTGTCGTCGACAATCCTTGCAGTGAAGAAACAAATTCACTCTTCTTTTCTGGATATTTTGTCAAACCATTATTAAAAATACCTGCCGATAAATTCAACGTAGCAAAAATTGTCAGCACTTGATACCACGATTGATAAATCGTATATACTCCATACTGCTGTGTCGTCATTATACGTGTGAAAATAGGTGTACTAATTAATGCTATTCCCTTTTGAATTATATTACAAGCAGTAAACCAGATAGATGCTTTCACCGGAGCGGATAAGCTTTTATATTTATCTACTAAGGTTTTCAATTTCAATTTCATCTTTGAACCCTTCCGTTACCTCCATTTTTTATAAGATTTTCCACATCAGATACTGTCACTCGGTTGAAGTCTCCCTCAATTGAATGCTTTAAGCAACTTGCTGCAACAGCAAACTCGATAGCACTTTTATCATCTTTACCAGTGATTAAACTGTAAATCATTGCACCTGTAAAGCTATCACCACCACCGACTCGATCTACAATATCAATATCGTAATGTGTGGAGTAATTTGCAGTTCCGGTTGCGACATCATATATCATTCCGCTCCACCCATTGCGGCTTGCGTTAATGCTTTCTCGTAAAGTAATGGCAACTTTTTTGCAGCCAAATCGTTCACAGATTTCTTTTGCCACATACTCATAGCCATTCTTATTCAACTTTCCCGATTCGACATTGTTGTTCGGTGCCTTGATTCCAAGAACCTTATCCGCATCTTCTTCATTTGCAATGCAAACATCAACATACTGAACAAGATTACGCATTACTTCCTGTGCTTTTTCAGAACTCCAAAGATTTTTTCTAAAATTCAGGTCACAAGAAATTGTAATACCTTTTTCTCTCGCTTCCTTACAAGCCTGCTCACAAATCTGCACCATATTATCAGACAACGCCGGATCAATTCCAGTCCAATGAAACCATGTCACACCGTCAAACAATGCTTCCCAATCAAAGTCGGTTGGCTCAGCTAAAGCAATCGATGAGTATGCTCTATCATAAATTACCTTAGATGGGCGCTGAGAAGCACCCTTTTCGAGGTAATAAAGGCCCATTCGACCATTCTTGAAAAAAGTTTTGCTTGTATCTACACCGAAATAGCGCAGAGCGTTCAATGATGCACGTCCGACATCATTATCAGGGACAACTGTCAAGAATTCCGACTGTATGCCAAAATTAGCCAGTGACACCGCGACATTTGCTTCTCCACCACAGAATGTAGCATCTAAACTATCCTTTTGAAATAATTTTGTATATCCTGGCGATGCAAGTCTTAAAAGAATCTCGCCAAAAGAAAGGACCTTCATATTTATCGCCTCCTTAAATTTTCACATAATGCTGCTCTGTCAGGAATTTCAACTCGACTATGCTGCTGTACTTTTTCAGCATTTCCGTCATGCCCATGTTCATTGCATCAAGGACTGCCGTTCTTGTAACAAATGCCATTGTGGATTCTCCGTAATTTTCCTTTTCATCATGAGAGTATCCATCGAATCCTGCCAGATAAATCTTCTTTGCCCCCATCTGGGTAAAATATTTAATTGCCATCAAACCTGCATTGTCTTTTACCGCTTCAATGTCGCACAGAAGTTCTCGATATTTTGTCTGAATATACACATTATCAGCCGGAATATTCGATGTAACAATGCACTTCTCTCTATTCGATGCATCCAATTCTCTGAAGCGTCTCAAATTGCTCAGAAAAATATAATCAGTATTTACGAGAGGATAGTTATAATTAACACTTATCGTCACAACATCTTCATTTATAAACGATGCTATCTTTTCCCTCTCTTCTGTCGAACTCTTTCCCGGCGCAATCAGCAGAATTGTTTTTCCTTTAATTTTTTCCTGTAACTCTGTCTTATGTTCTTCCTGCGATTTTCCAGTTGCCATATATCTTAAATAAAGCTGTTCTATGTATTCCTTATCATAAGAGATCCTTTTGTCTTCATCCATCATGTCAAAGATTTCATTCATATTTTCGACAGTCAAGGTCTTCTTATCATCCAAATACCCAGCATAATTCGGATGGGCGTTATGTGCCGCGGACAAATAATTTGGCAAAGAATATCCCCAATAGTTTCGCTGATAAAACTCATTCAAAATTTCATCAATAATAGATAGCAACGGTTTAATATCGTAATTTCCATCCGCATTATCGTTCAAATACTGTACAAATAGCTCTGTGTTTAAATTACCCGCTCCTCGTCCCATTCCATATACAGAGGAATCAATAATGAGTTCTCGATCAGAATGCAGATCCACCAAACTTTGAGCGTTCGAGTAGGCCAGCTGCATATTATTATGTGAATGAAAACCGATTTTAATTTTCTCATTCAGATTATGTTCAACTAAATAAAAAAGCCTCGTCAGGTCCTTGCGTTTCATCATTCCAAAACTATCCACAATATAAAACGCATACGGCTCTAATTCATTCACTCGACGGATCAAGTCAAGGAATTCTTCATCCGTATAGCTCAGTGAAACCATTGCCTGAACAAAGACCTTATATCCTTTATTTTTTATTTTTTTACATTCTTCCAACGCAACTACGCGGTCTTTCTTGTGAAAAGCCACACGCAAACCATCCACAGATACTCCATTATACTCTGGCAGATCTTCCGGACGATATTTGCCATAGTCAGTAAGCATTACAAATGTTTTGCCCTCTTTGTTTTTCGGAATGATTTTGGCTACTTCATCAAGTGAGCTAAATCTTGTAACATCTTTATCATATTCTACGGTATTCATAAGGAATCCGCATTCAATAATATCAACATTAGCCTCTACAAGCCCATGAACAATTTTCTTCTCATTCTCAAAGCCAAATCTACAATCGTTGCAGTAACCACCATCTCTTAGTGTACAATCTAATACCTGTATTTTGTTCATTATACTTTCTCCACGAAATATTCTTACTTCTCTTGAAGCTCATAGTTATAGATTGCATCCGCAATCATAAAGTCTTCTGCCTCATCAATATCTACGCTTTCAATTTCGCCGACCTCAACAATATACGGTTTATCTCCGATTCGGCGATTAAGTTCTGTCATTACCGTGTTTCTATAGATATAGAAACCGCTTGTTTCCTCATACAATGCCGGCAAATCCTGTGTGCGAGGGATATTATTCAGCTCATAATTGAACGGTTTTCCATCTTTCCACAGAAAATCCTGTAACTTCTTAGCAGCAAAGGAAGAATCATATTCTCCACTCTTGACAGCTTCCAAACCCTTCTCAAGCGATTCTTTTTTAATAAAAGGTGCTGTCGTATGCGTCATCACATAAATATCTGCAGACACTTCGTTCGCAAAGCAATGCAGTACTTCATTCATTTTTGTCGTATCTTGATCCAAGCTGGTTGAACGTTGCAGATACTTTACTCCCTCAGGAATAAACTCCTGAATATCAGGATTGCTACAATAAACGTAAACCTCATCCACACCTTCAACTGTCAACAGAGTAGAGAGAATGTAATGGCAAAGCGGCTTACCATTCGTAAAGCTCTTCGTATTTTTCTGCGGCAAGCGACGATTATTCAGCTTCATAGGCACAATTGCTACTGTTTTCATTGTATATCCTCCATAAAATCATTAAATGTTTTATACTTTCTATAATTTTCCATATTGATTATCTTTTCGTTTTCCACCCCACAAAATTTTCCATATGCAATATATCTTTCCATTTCACTTTTTTCCGTAAAAAGACTCCTATATATTATCATATCTTCTTCTGTCACATTTTGTTTTTTTCTTTTAATTCCCGCATAATAACACCGAGCACTTTCCTCAAATCGTGTTCGCCCCTTTACAAGGAACTGATCTAGTGAACAGATTATTTTTGCGGGATTTCCTGCACATACAGTATTTGACGGTATACGTCCAGAAACAACACTTCCTGCGCCAATAATAACATTATCTCCTATATTTGATCCCATTAATATTATGGAGTTCATACCAATGAAGACATTTTTTCCAATGATAGTGTCTCTTTGTTGCCTTGGCAGTTCTCCATAAATATTTCCAAGAACTGAATAGCTATAATCATGTGCAAGTATAATAACTCCGGCTGTTATTTGGGTATTATCGCCAATAAAAATGTGTTGAAGACTTGTTTCATCAATGGTAGTATTTTTCGCACTGTAAACAGTCACATTGTTTCCAATTGTTGCCCCCCCCCCCGCTTACAATATGCAATATATTTCTCTCCTGAACTTTTTTCGCGATATATTAACTTTCTTAGAATCTGCTTTATCATTATTATATCTCCTCTATTATATTTGGATACAAAGATGCCAGTTTCTTAATAACCTCTGCTGTATAAAGGACTCGTTGGTTTTGGCTGTTTAATTTACTCGTATAGAAAATCAATTTTGCATTTGATTTTATACACAAATATGTACTAATCAAAGCTGTAGACGTCATTGTTACAAGCGTTTTATTTTCCATTCCTTCGATATTAAGTGCAATGGCTTCCCACGGAATCGTTAGATCCACATTTGTCGTATATCCTAATTTTTTAAAGCGATTTTCTTTATTTCTAGGATGTACTTTTACTATTATGTTATCTTTGCCATAGATTTTAGCTAAATTTTCAACCAGCTCTACATCACCTGTTAGGATGCCATCATTGTAGTAGGATTCTTCAAAAAAAATAACATCTCTATCATACGAATCCCTACATTCCTTTACAGAAAATACTTTATTCAAGATAGGGTTAATAATACTCTTTGTTTCAAGCAAGCTCGGAATTTCTATTACTTTTGATTGTGTATCCCACAAACAAAGATTCGGATCAAAAAAGTAGAATTTTTTAAACACAGATAAAACATGTGGAAAACATTTGTAGTATAAATTTTTAATTATCGATGGATTTTTACGCCGCATACAAATGGCATGTTCGTATATCCTTGAATATGAAGAAGCTCCCTCTTCGAACATTGCAATGTTTTTGCATCCATGTTCGTGCATAAGCCATTGACCGATTGCGTTAGAAAAACCTCCTAAACCAGCAAATAGGTATTCATCAACTACATCATTTTCTTTTATATTAGAAGATTCAAGCAATTTAGGTAGCTGTTTTTTTATATAATACCAGCTTATCATTTTCGGTGCATTCCAATCAAGTGTTTCGTTATCGGCAACAACAACCGAATCAAAAACACCACACAATCTTTTTGCAATTATATTCGAATTAGGTGTTGATTTTGAAATTATCAATTCACTCCAATACGAAGAATAAAAAACGCACTTTATTTGAATCGCAACAATCAGCTGGTAAACCGTGCAGCAATGGAATACTATTTTTTTATCTCTCATTCCGCATTTCCACCCCATTTCTTTTTAAATTAATATTAATTGTTGATATATTTCCCATTGCCAAAGGTATCAAATAATAAATCATTTGTGTTATAAAATATGTTGACGTATTATCTGTAAGATATAATATAAACATATATATAGTTGCAAGTAAATAGTACTCTCCAACTGCAGTCCCGTTCCGTCTATTTAGCTTGACAGTTTTGTATTTAAAACAGTAGTAAATCCATATCAACATTCCAATAAAGCCAATTTCGATAAACATAACAAGAATATCGCTGTGTATACTTGCTGCAACTCCATAACCGCCTATTCTAAAGCCGCTAGAATACAAGCTTCCCCAATATCGTGAAAAATAAGTGTAGCCATTGCCTAAAAAAAGGGGGGAAAATTTGTAAAACTTTCTTGCATATGAATAATAGCTAAGTCTTCCCATAAAATCAATTCCAAATCTAGTAGCCAGTATCTCTAAAGCCCCACTCCAAATAATATATACATACCCTACTGTCAACATCGAGAAAACCAGAAAGAAGAATATACTTCTTCCTTTCATCGTTTTTCCTTTTCGTAATACTACCCAATAAGAAACTATTGCAACTGCTAATGCTAATATCTCTATTCTTTTTAGACCTAAGACAATAAGAATAAACGAAAGCAGTATTTTTTTTATGTGGCTTCTTTCCTTTTTGTTCTCTACAAAAATATAATACAAAAAGAACAGTCCCATAGCAAAAGTGAGATCATGTACTTCCATCATATACGAAGCGGCTGTATTTACACCGTTTATAGCACTCATCAAATATAGTCCAATCTCTCGAACTCCATAATTAAAAATAAGAGGAATTATAGATCCCAGTGTATAAGAGGTCACTCCCGCATAAAATAAAACATCTATACTTTTTTTCCCAAACAAATAGTATCCACAGCTTGCATACCCCCATGCAAGAGCCAAATACAATATCGTACTAAATAATCTCGTATAATTTTCTATTGTTACATCCTCTCGAAACGCCCAAATAACCATCGAATAGAAGCAAAAAGCAACAAAGGGCGCAATCATTAGGTTATAATGACTTTTTATTTGCTCATATTTTTTGTTTTTTCTTGTTGCATTGTTCTGAACTGAAATAACAACTGCCAAATAATAAAGTG